>Ga0137403_10000127_pt1 | contig 88490 bp, 85 predicted proteins | sample CZOMad2_1_16fung_FD_122057 | JGI IMG/M metagenome (GOLD analysis project Ga0137403, IMG submission 122057) | Vadose zone soil fungal communities from Angelo Coast Range Reserve, California, USA - CZOMad2_1_16fungal (Hybrid Assembly) | ecosystem: Environmental > Terrestrial > Soil > Vadose zone...
GCGATCCATGACGCGATCGTCCAAATCCACTTCACCCCTGCCCCCGGGGAGATCCTCGCCGCGAAGCAAGCCGGGGAGTGGTACCAGAAGCACACCGCCGACGAATGCGGCTTGACGGTGCTCTACCTCGCCGGCCGATGGCTGGCCTACTGGCGAGTCTGGGAGGTCGAGGACGATGCCCCCGAGTCTCACCAATGGGAGATCCTCCGGGTCGAGCCGAGCCTCACCCTCCCCTACGGCGTCGAGCTCTATGAGGTCTGAAGCCCATGGCAACCCGCAAGATGACAACGATAGCCGTCCGTGCTTCCCGCCAGCAGCTTGCCCGGTGGGGAGGTGCCGCGCAGTACGAGGGAGCTTCCTGCATCGGGGCATGGCTCGCCTCCCTCGCAACCGTTCGGCTCCGCCAGCTCGGCAACGTCGTGCCGCGCCTGGTGCTCTCCTGGCAGCGCTCCCGCTTCAAGGCGCTACGGCTCCCCTCCTACAGCGCCAAAGAGCCCACCCTCCAGGAGGTGGCCGGCATCGTGGCCGGCCCCTTCGGGATCTACAAAGACGCGGCCCGGGACCTGCCGGCCGCCTATACGGTCTTCAACCTGGTCCACCTCGGGACGGGCTCCCACCTCGCGAAGCTCCCCCTCCGGAAGAGCTGCAAGGATCTGGCGCGCGAGCTGGCGGCGTTCCGGGTCAACTGGGATACCTCGGTCCCCGAGGAGGTCACCGGCCCCGAGCTGTGGAAGGCGCACAGCGCCATCAACCGAGCCCAGACCGTCGCCTACGGCTCGCCTATCACCGGCAGGAAGGAGGTGTAGCCGTGGGGAACCTCAAGGTGGCGCATTTCACAGTGCAGGCGAACATGGAGCAGTCGGTCCGCTGGAAGCAAACCGCGGAAGCCGCAGGGCACCTCACGGTAAGCACCTGGCTTGCAGAAGCGGCGGACAGCTACATGCATGCTCGCGCCAGGTCGGGGCCGCCCATCCCTCTCTCCTGGCGGCGAAGCGCTCGCTTCCGGGTGGTCCTCCTGGACGGCGAAGAGGTCGAGGTGAGGGGAATGCTCTCCCCTCCCTTCGGCATCTTCAAGGGGGACATCTCGGGGTCGAGTGGCAGCGCCTACCCCCCTTACGTCCTGGTGTACCTCCCGGAGCGGCGCATCCTGGGGACGTTCCGCTATGCCGAGACGTGCAAGACGCTGGCGGCTGAGCTGGCGCCTGCCCTCCTGCGGGGGCTTCCCCCTGCCGACCCTGAGGCGATCGTAGAGCGGTATCGCAGGGAAGCATCGTAGAGAAGCACTCCAACCATAGAAGCACCGGGGGCCGGCTTCCGAGAGGGGCCGGCCCTTTTGGTGTCCGGAGAAGCTGTAAAGCCGAGCTTGACATGTTGACTCACTCTCCCCTACGCTAGAGTGGAGATGATCCGGAGCTTCCGCCACAAGGGGCTTGCAAAGCTCTGGAACGATGGAGATCCGAAAGGGGTCCGGAGCGACTTGCTCAACCGCGTGCAACGGCTTCTGACGGCACTCGACGGGGCGCAGGATCTGAGGGAGCTGGACATGTCGGGGTGGAAGCTGCACAAGCTCCACGGCGAGCCCATGCGTTACGCCCTCTCTGTTAACGGCCCGTGGCGGATCACCTTTGAATGGGAAGACGGAGAAGCAATCCGAGTAGACCTTGAACAGTACCACTGAGGAGCAGACCGATGCCTGAATATCGCGCCAAACACCCGCCCGGAATGGAGCCGGTTCACCCGGGTGAGATCCTACGCGAGGACGTTCTACCGTCACTCAATCTCACTGTTTCTGAAGCGGCGCGGCAGTTGCTCGTCTCCCGGCAGATGCTGCATTCGATCCTTGCAGGCCGTTCTGCCGTCTCTCCGGAGATGGCTGTACGACTCGGCCGCTTCTGCGGCAACGGCGCAGCCTTTTGGCTCAGGTTGCAGACTGCCCATGATCTGTGGCACGCCGAGCGGAAATTGCGGGACGAGCTGCGCAAGATCCCCGAGCATGCCGCCGCGTGAATGAGGGGGCGGGCGATGAACCGGAGCGATCCCGCGAAGAGTCGAGCGGCGCCAACACTGCGATCAATCCTCAGAAGCATTGTTCACTATGCGCGCGATGCGGGAGGCGCAGTGATCGCCTTTCTCGTCGGAACCGCGTTCACGTTGGGCGGGTTCGTGTCTGACCTTCTTGGAGTCCATGTTCGCGGCAGGCTCGCGGAAGCTGGCGGGGGTCTCCTGATGGTGTGCGCACAGTTTTGGGCGTACCACAAGCTCAGGATGCGCAACATAGAGAGAGGAGGAGCTTCAAGCAGCGCTAGAAGAGACGCGACGGAAGTTACACGATGCCAACAAGAGGTTCCGGCAGGCGGCCCAATCCGTTGCGCTAGAGATGATGGTAGGGCCTACCGCAAACCGGACAGCGCAGCAGAGGTTTGAACACGCAAAGCAGCACTTAGAAGCGCTTGAGGCTGAAATTCGATCTGGCGATTTTTCCAGAGCCGGAGAAGTGCTAGGGTTCAAAAACCTCTTCCATGATGAACTGCGTTTGCAGTTTGCGGGAGGCGCTGGCTTCTCCGAGTGGTATTCACGGCTCGCCGCGCTTGTTCAGGCTGTCGAGCGCTTCGCTCAGGAACTCGACAACGAGTAGCAGTCTCGTCACACATCGTGCCGCGCATCTCGTTTCCAAGTCCGCCACCATTGTGCTATTGTGTCAATGGCGGAAGTGGGGCGGGGGTTATTTGTGTGAGAGATCCACTGGCGCCAAGACCGTTGCGGCAAAAGTTTCAACGCCGCAAAATAACCGGGCGTGATTTTGCGCCGCAAAGTACTCTGCGAAGTATTTATCACACCATGACGCGCGATTGATCGGGCGCTCGGCTTGGGCATTTGTTCATTGCAGAGACTCCCAGCACACTCCCCGGCCTCTGAGGACCTTCACTCGATCGGCACTCCTGTCCCCTCCTGCCCCGAGCTGGTGTAAGTGATAATGTCAAAGCAGGAATCAAACGGAGGGCAGGCCGGATGAATTGATCTGACCCGGCCTATTCCGTCGCGAAGCACCAAAGATCAGACCAGCCCAAAAATGAGTGAGGGGGGGCGCGGACTCGATGCCCTGAATATCGGGCCAAAGATCCCCCGAAATGGAGCCGCCGCTTATTTTGCCGCTTATTTTGATGATACCAACGGGCGGCGCACTTGATAGAGATGCCGCCTTACTTGCCCCATTGACACACACAGAGCGAAGCCGGAAGGATTCAATCTGACAACTTACCTGAAGAGAGAGTCTCGCGGCGACCTTTTCGCTCTCTTTCATGCTGAGCTGTCCCCCCTGTTCCTCCCGCCCCATTGATTTCTGGTATCCTTGCCTCTATTGGCGCGGCTAGGTTTGGCCGCCGAACGCCTGGGAACCCCGTAGCCCGGCCCGCCGCGCCTACTTATCTCTACGGACAAGCACCTGTTGGGGGGTGCGCAATGTCAGACTGGCACAATCCCGATGACTATCCCTTTCCGAAGGATCTTCCTGATCAATATTGGGCGTGGGAGTTCCTTCGAAGAAATCCAGACTATAGGAAAGACTGGGAAGCTGCGTTGTCGCGCTTCATGGATGGGACAGAACCAACCACGCTTTCTGCACGTTCCTCTTTTGATCCAGATAGCTCCGATTTTTATCTTCCTGTAGCCGAAAAAGATAAGTGGTCCCTCGGCTGGGGATTGGTAAATCCCAATACCGATAGGCCGAGCTATCTCTCGCTCGCGATCAGCTTCGGGAAGGTGAACTTCGTTCCGGATACCAACCAGCTGGCACCTGGATGGGGCATCGACCAGTTGCCAATTACTGATGCGCCGGAATATCTCCCGGCCGTGATCAGATTCGGGAATGTGAACTTCGTCCGGGCTGAGCTGGTTCAGCGAGAGCCGAATGGTCTTCGATATCCATGGGCCGTCTTCGATCTTGAGTTGCCTCTCAAGCCTCAAGTCGATAGAGTCCTCAAGACCTTGAAGAGCCTTCAGGCAGTGCACGAAGTCAAGCCACGGAAAATTAAGCACCACTGCGAGTTGTGGCCGCTCTATCTTCGTCTACTCGATGCGGATCTCGACAAGAGAACCCCAAAGCAGATCGCGAATGCATTGGAGGAAGAAGACGGCATTGACGAAAAGAAAGTGTGGGATCAACTCCAAGCGGCCAAGAGGTTGACGAAACCAGACGGCTACCTGCCCATCGTGCTCTCTCCACCTCGAACGAGAAAAATTCGAGCCGCTAAGTAACCCGCCAGCCATCGGATTTTAGGCCAGTTCCTATTTTCCGATCCGCTTCGGATCATTCGAGGGTCGCAACTTTCCGATCGTCATCGGAGTATTCGGGCAGCGCTTTCGTCCGTGGACCTACCGCACGCGCTCGCCTTGTGCTGCCCGGGTCCCAAAAGGAAGGAGCGCCGCATGAACACCATGAACACGTTGAACGAGAGCAATACTACCGAGGAATCCGCAAAATATCTCAGGACAGCACGAGGAGGGCACTGATGTCCGTGTCTCCGATTATTCGCCCAGCTCAAGCGGCGCGCCTGCTCGGCATCTCTCGCGCCACTCTCTACCGCTGGGAACGTGCCGGCCGTCTGGCACCCCGAGTCATTCTCGGCCCGAACACAAGCGGGTGGCGAGAGGCGGACATTGCCGCGTTTATCGCTGCGGCTCCACGTGGTGGGAAGCGGCCGGACTGATGCAAGCTGAGAAGCGGCAGGAGAGGGCGCGGACGTACAAATGATCTCTTACCCAGAAGGAGCAAAAGAAGGCTCCCCGGTTGCTCAAGCCGGAAGAGAAACTCTAACTCGTTCGCAGGAAATGGAGACGATCTCATGTTAGTTCAAAAGAACGCTCGGAGTCAACCGCCCGGCAGCTACGACTTTCTCTCCCGTCTTCCCGATCATACAAACGTACGCGGAGATGGCATGGGTCTACGCGATGACTCGGAGGAGTTGTTGCCACTGTGCGACCCGTTCACCTACCTGGAAGACGTGGAGGACAAAGAGGAATTTCTCAGAGTCTCCAAAAACTCGGGCGAGTGCGTCAATTTGTATCACCCTCCAAAACTGCTCCTTGACAACCTGAAACGAGTCAAGCAAGCGTACTTCGATGAGAAGGGGTACCCGATCTCATGGTATGCGCTCGCTTCGATCTCTCTGGACGGGGGCTTGAGATTCTATATGGAACGCCCCGAGATAAAGGCGATGCTGGCGGCACAGGTCCGGTTTACACGGGTCGGCCCGGAAACACCGAAGCAGGTGCGGGCGATCCTAGAGCCGATCTCTGATAAGTTTCCTATCGATCTACCGGCACCCTTTAAGGATAAGCCCTGGAAATTCTACAGTCCTGTGCGGACCTACAACCTGCTCCAAAGCATGAGCGCTGGGCTCGGCTCGACGGATACGGCCCTGGCATCGCTCATGATCTGTACCACTCTGGCAAACCTGCCGATCACCTTCAACACCGACACCAAAAAAATAGTCGAGTGTATCGACCTGTTCCTAAGTCAAGTGCAGGTCCGGGCAAATATCGCGGAAGCCCTGCTCGACCGTTTCGAGAGGACAACCTACTCTTCTAAGGCTGAGCCATGGATAGCCCGTTTCGGGGCCTAGTTTCAGCATTTGCAAATGGTGGTGTCGGTCGTTAGGTTGCTATGGCTCTAGGAAAACAAGAGATAGGAACTACCGGCAAGCGGACCCCGGTTTCGGGCTAGGTTAACCTATGTAAGTCAACCTACAAGAGGTCAACCTCCCGTAGGCCAACCGAAGAGAGGTCAACCTGGAAGAGGTCAACCTAAGAGGTTTAACCTTTGTGGGTCAACCTACGTCGAAGCGCCGGCCGCCAGGGGAGAGCGCACGCGCTCACGCGATCCGCACCACGTTGGACCGCTCCTCGCCCGCGAGAGTAGCCGCCACGACCTCCCCGAGCAGAGTCACTGCCTGCCGCTTCTCCGCGTCGTAGCCCGCGCGGTTGTAGGTGCGGGAGATCCGGCCGGCCGCGTGGTTCAGGAGCTGGTCAATCGTGTCCGGACGGACACCGGATCGGCCGAGCCAAGTTGCAGCCGTCCGGCGGAGATCGTGCGGGGTGAAGTGTACCAACCCGGACCACTTCCGGAGCCGGGCCGAGCTGTGCGAAAGCCAGGTAAGCCGCTGGCCTTCCGCGCGGGAGGCGAGCACCCATTCCGTGGTGCCTGTGAGCGGGCGGAGAGATTCGATCACCGCGAGAGCTTGCGGCGACAGCGGCACACGGTGTGCGCGGTTGGTTTTCGTCAGTTCGGCCGGAATGTTCCACCACCACCCGCGGGAGTCCCGCTCAAGATCCCGCCAGCGTATGGCGAGCACCTCGCCGGGCCGCTGCGCCGTCAACAGGATCAGACGCCACGCGGCGGCGACCGCGGGTTGCAGGCGATCGAGCAGAGGCCAAAGGCTACGGATTTCTTCCTCGGCGAGAACCCTCTCTCGCGGTGTCTCTACGTAGAGCCGTTTGACGCCATAGACGGGATTCGACTCGACGCGCTCGGTTTCAATTCCGAAGCTGAAGACCCGATGTATCAGGGTCCGGGTGCGGTTGGCGCAGACGCCACCCCGCTCGATCGCGATCCCTTCCAGAAGCTGGCGGACATCGGCCCGGCGGATCTCAGCGGCCGGCCGGGAGCCCCACGCGGGGAGCACTTCAACCCGTAGCTTCCGCTCGTCTTCCTGCCACGCGCGGAGCCGCTTGTTCCGCTTCGCGTGCTCTTCCAGGTAGCAGGCGGCGAGAGCCTCAAACGTCGCCCCCGCGGCCTTCCTGCGGGCGGTGCGCTCGGCCTTCCGCTCGGCCATGGGGTCGCGGCCCCGGATCTTGACGGCCGCCACCAGCTCGCGGGCCTTGTTCCGGGCCTCCTCCAGGGACAGAGCGGGGTAGGGGCCGAGCACGATCCTCCGGCGCGCCTCCCGCGGGCCGTAGCGGAGAAACCAGCTCTTGCGGCCGGTGGAGAAGACGCGGAGCCCGAGCCCGGGGACCGCGCCGTCCATCAACTCGACGCGCTCGCCCTCAGCCTTGAGAGATCGGATACGACGGTCGGTAAGCTGGCCCGTGCTGCGCCTCATAGCGGCACCTCCGGTAGGGGTGGGATGCCGCTACGGGTGCGCGCGGGGACCACTCGGGGACCACTGGTGCATGCGCTTGCGTGAGACGGCATGATCCACTATGATAGAGGCTATGCCGCTAAATGTCTATGCTCTCAGCGGTTTACGGTGTCGGGGTGAGATGCCACGAAACACCCCTGCCACAGCCTCCGGAGCTGTAGGTCAGAGGTTCGAATCCTCTAGGGCGCACCATTCGTATCAAGCACTTAGCAGAAGAGACAGCAAAAGCGACCGGCGGAACCCAGGCTCCGCCGGCCTTCGGAAGGCGCTCTGTTCTCAGGGGAACGGGGTTCCCGGGGGCCAGCAGATGCACTGCCACAAGGCAGGCTGGTCCGTGCATGAATTGCCATAGGCAGCCTGGCAGGTGTAATAGAGGCCCCCGGCACAAGCGTTGCCGATCGCTGAGCCCTGGCAGAATCTGTCGCTGCAGGAACCGCAGTTATTGCCGGTTTGCAGGAAGACGGCGGCCGGGGTGCCCAGCGCAAGATCCGTCTTGCAGCCCGACGGCCCGGAGGCGGGAGTCAGGGCAGGCGCGGGGCTCGTGAGCTGCGGATGGTCGTCTCCGCTCGCCTTGGCGACGTTCGGGAGCAAGAGTCCTGCGAGCAGCAGTCCGGCGAAAGCTAGCCTCCATCTTTGCATCGGGTCTCCTTTGAACGGGGTTGTGTCCGCATACCAGCGAAAGCACGCGGGCCTTTGAATGAGAAGGTGCGTGCGCGCCGAGTAGGCGCGCCACGATCGCCCGCCGAGGAGAGGAGGGTGGATCGAGGCAGAACCGCGGGGTAGGGGTTGCGGTATGCTCGGCCCCGACGGAACCGAAGGGACAGCTCGTGATCGAGGCCGACATCCTGCCCTGCGAGGCATCATGACCTGCGACCGATTCGCACAAGGCCGGCCGGTCCACTCTCTGCTGGGGTGGGTCCTGGCCCTGGTGGCGGCCACCTTGTCCGGCTGCTCCGCCCTCTCCTGGGTGGCGCCCCTCTATGGGCAACTCAGCAACTACGCGGATCCGGTGTGCGCCCAGTCCTTCTCGACGGAGCTTCTGGCGGCGCTGAAAGAACAGGGAGAGACCGCGGAGGACGCGACCGACGCCGCCGGCCGCGCGCTTCGCATCTTCTCCCGCAAGGGCGAGCCGGAGCAGTTCGAGGCAGCCTCCTCCTCCGGCGTTTCCTACTGGTTCGACTTCGAGCCGAAGACCGGCGGCTGCCGGTTGCGGCTGTACGCGCGACAGAAGGGCGGCGCCATCACCTCGAATACCATCACGTACTACGCCAAGCGCCAGATGACCGGCTGCATCTGCAAGTGGAACGTGATTGTCAGCAACGGCACCGACGACTGAACGATCGGGCTCCGGCACCGTGCGGTATTCTCGGCCTCCACGGAACCGAGGGGGATCGCTCCGCTTCTCCGATTCTCAGCGCAGGCTGTTGGCATAGGCCAGCACGTTCGCCGCGTAGATGGCCATGTTGGTATTGACCGCAGGCGGGCCAAAACCTGCGAGGTAGAAGTCCAACGGAATGGTCGCGTAGATGACTTTGCCCTGGCCGTAGCCATAAGAGTACAGCACGATTTGCTGCGGATCCGTCCGGCTGAAGATCCGCTGGGCACCCGGTGGCAGGGTGTTGGAGACCGCGTAGCCGTGGCTCGACAGGACGCCGCCATCGAGCGAGCTGTTGTTCAGGACACCGCCGGGCCCATTGGTCACCGCGGTGGTATTGTCGAGGATGTCGATGTTCGCGCCGTCATTGGTGGTCTCGCGGACGAGCTGCCCCGGCGAGCCCGGCAGGATGCTGGCGGCGTCGGTCACCTCGCGGTCGTTGAAGACAAGGATGCCGCCCTGCTGGATGAAGGCGAAAATCTTGGACAGGTTTGCCGTGTAGACCGAAGAGTAGAAGGTGTTTTCTGGGTTCTGCACGAACAGGATGTCGATGCCACTCAAGTCCGCCGTCGACAGGTCGCCGATGTCGATGGCTTTGAAACCTGCGACCTGGATAGGCCCTACCTGGTCGGAGTTTCCGGCGTTCAAGTCGAGGTCGTAATACCCCACCACGGCCTGGGTGCGCAGAGTGAAGTAGCCGTTCACGTCGAGGATCACCTGAACGGTGCCGGAAGGTTGGTCGGACTTCACCACGAAGTCGGCGGCAGCTCCCAGGGCCACGATCCCGTTGTTGGCTCGTACCTGGCCGGGAGCATAGTTGATGACCGAGACCAGAGGTGCGGCGACGCCCGCGGGGTACACACGCAAGTCGCCGCCTGCCGTGCCTTGCGTCACCGTGAGATTGAACGACAAGGCAATCGCGTCCGGCGGTATGCCGCACTGACCGCCGGCGATGAAGGTGCGCGCGGTGAGCCCGTCGAGCGCCGGGCCGCCGTAGGGGCCGTCGGGATTGCGGGTGTCCGCGAGGCGACAAGGCGTGACACTGAAGAAGGAGTTCCTCGCCACCGGCGTGGTATCACTACCCGAGTTGTTGCCCGGCGTGGGATCGGGGCCGTTGGCGCCGTCGTCGGCGATGCTGGCGGTATTGGCGATCTGGTTCACGCCGCCGGGCAGCGGACTGGTGACGGTGATGGCGAAGATGGCGGTCTGGTTGCCGCTGCCGGCAGCGACGCCGCCGACCGCGAGAGTACAGGTCGAGCCGGCGTTGCCGTTGGGAGAGCAGACCCAGCCGGCAGTGCTGGCGCCGGCGTTGAACGCGGTGTTGGCGGGCACGGTCTCGGTGAGCACCACGCCCGTCGCCCCCGCCGTGCCGGTGTTGGCATAGGTCAGCGTATAGGCGACCGTGCCACCCGGCGTCACCGAGGCCCCGCCGTCGCTCTTGGTAAGCGACAGGTCCGGAGTGGTCCGCGGCGTGGTGTCGCTCCCCGTGTTGTTGCCCGGCGTGGGGTCGATGCCGTTGGTCCCGTCGTCGGAGATACTGGCCGTGTTGGCGATCTGGGCTACGCCGCCGGGCAGCGGATTGGCGGCGGTGACGGTAAACGTGGCGGTCTGGTTGCCGCCGCCGGCGGCGACGTTGCCGACCGCCAGGGTGCAGGTCGAGCCGGCGTTGTCGTTCGGCGCGCAGAACCAGCCGGCGGTACTGGCGCCGGGGTTGAACGTGGAATTCGCCGGTACGGTCTCGGTCAGCACCACGCCTGACGCGTTGTGGTTGCCGGAGTTGGCATAGGTGAGCGTGTAGGCGACGCTGCCACCCGGCGCCACCGAGGCTCCTCCGTCGCTCTTGGTGAGCGACAGATCGGGAGCGCCGCTCACCGGCGTGGTGTCGCTGCCCGAGTTGTTGCCCGGCGTGGGGTCGGTGCCGTTGGCGCCATCGTCGGCGAGGGTCGCGGTGTTGGCGATCTGAGTCGCGCCGACCGGCGCCGGATTGGGGACCGTGACGGCGAAGGTGGCCGTATGGTTGCCACCGCCGCCGGCGAGGTTGCCGATCGCGAGCGTGCAGGTCGAGCCGGCGTTGTTGTTCGGTGCGCAGAGCCAGCCGGCGGTGCTGGCGCCGGCGTTGAACGTGGAATTCGCCGGCACGGTCTCGGTCAGCACCACGCCCGACGCGCCGCGGTTGCCGATATTGGCATAGGTCAGTGTGTAGGCAACGCTGCCACCCGGCGCCACCGAGACTCCGCCGTCGCTCTTGGTGAGCGACAGATCGGGAGCGCCGGTCACCGGCGTGGTGTCGCTCGCCGAGTTGTTGCCCGGTGTGGGATCGGCGCCGCTGGCGCCGTTATCGGTGACGGTGGCGGTGTTGACGATCTGGGACACGCCGCCCGGCAGCGGATTGGAAACCGTGACGGCGAAGGTGGCCGTATGGTTGCCGTCGCCGGCGGCGACGTTGCCGACCGAGAGGGTGCAGGTCGAGCCGGCGTTGTTGTTCGGCGTGCAGAACCAGCCTGCGGTGCTGGCGCCGGCGTTGAACGCGGTATTCGCCGGCACGGTTTCCGTGAGCACCACGCCCGCCGCCCCCACCGTGCCGGTGTTGGCGTAGGTCAGCGTGTAGGCGACCGTGCCGCCCGGCGCCACCGATGCCCCGCCATCGCTCTTGGTGAGCGACAGATCCGGCGTGGCCGCCCAGGCGATGCCGGCGGAAATCGAGAGTGCGAGGGCGACGCTCGAAGCGAGTCGGACCGTCGTGCGGATGCGGGGCCTGACCATGTTCTTGCTCCTCACTCTTGCCGGGCGAAACCGGCGGGGGACTGTTTATCCGATCCCCTCCAGCGCCGGTCATTTTGGCGAGCTGAATTTTCCTGACTCTTTTCTATCAGTCCTTGGCGGCGCTGTCTATAGTTGATTTTCAGCAGCAATTGTGCAATAGAACGCTACTCCACGCTCGGCGGGCGCCCTTTGCTCATGGCCATGGATTCATTCACATATACCTGTGATTTCAAGCGAAGCAAGACGGCGTAAATGCTCAATGATAAATACTTGAACGATCGGAGCTGTGTGCTTGGGCTGCGCCTCTCGGCGTGAACGGTCCCCGCTGGCACGAGCCGGCCAGGACCGCGGGGCAGGGGTTGCGGTATGCTCGGCCTCCACGGAACCGAGGAGGAGCTCGTGATCGAGGCGGACATCCGGCAGAGCCGGCTGTACAGTGAGGACCTGGCGCCGGTGCCCGCTTCCGGGCGGAAGTGGGGGATGGCGAGCTTTGCCGCGTTGTGGATCTCGCTCGCCGCCTGCATCCCGACCTACATGCTGGCGTCGTCGCTGATCGGCGGCGGCATGAGCTGGTGGCAGGCGGTCCTCACCATCTTCCTGGGCAACCTGATCGTGCTCGTGCCGATGATCCTGAACGCCCATGCCGGCACGAAGTACGGGATTCCCTTCCCGGTCTATTGCCGCGCCGCCTTCGGCACCCGCGGCGCCAACGTGCCGGCGATCCTCCGGGCTCTCGTCGCCTGCGGCTGGTTCGGCATCCAGACCTGGATCGGCGGCAATGCGATCTACAAGATCGCCGGCGTGTTCGTGCCCTCGCTCGCCACCGGGAGGCCGCTGCCGGGGTTGGGGATCACGGGGATGCAGCTCGCCTGCTTCCTCCTCTTCTGGGGCGCCAACCTGTGGGTCATCTACCGCGGCATCGACACCATTCGCTTCCTGCTCAACATCAAGGCGCCGCTTCTCCTCGCGCTGGGCCTAGCGCTTCTCGCCTGGGCCTATCGCGCGGCCGGCGGCTTCGGACCGATCCTCTCCCAGCCGTCGCGCTTCGCCCCCGGCCAGCCGCAGGCGGGACAATTCTTCTCCTATTTTTTCCCGGCGTTGACCGGCATGGTCGGCTTCTGGGCGACGCTCTCGCTCAACATTCCGGACTTCTCCCGCTATGCCCGAACCCAGAGGGACCAGGCGCTCGGCCAGCTGCTGGGGCTGCCTCTCACCATGGCGCTCTATTCGTTCATCGGGGTGGCGGTGACGTCGGCCACGACGCTGATTTTCGGCCAGACGATCTGGGACCCGGTCGACGTCCTGACCCGTTTCAAGAGCCCGGCCGTGCTGGTCACGGCGATGCTCGCGCTCTGCGTCGCGACCCTCGCGACCAACATCGCCGCCAACGTGGTGAGCCCCGCCAACGACTTCGCCCATCTGGCGCCGAAGCGGATCTCCTTCCGCACCGGCGGGCTCCTCACCGGGCTTCTGGGCGTGCTCATGATGCCGTGGAAGCTGGTGGCCGACCCCAACGGCTACATCTTCATCTGGCTCATCGCCTACGGCGCCCTCCTGGGACCGATCGGCGGCATCCTCATCGCGGACTATTTCGTCGTTCGCCGCTGCCGGCTCGATTTGATCGCCCTCTACGACGAGGCGGGCGAGTACCGCTACACCCGCGGGGTGAGCGGCGTCGCGATCGTCGCCTTGATCGTCGGCGTGCTGCCGAGCCTCCCCGGCTTTCTGGAAGAGGTGAAGCTCCTCTCTCCCGGCTCCGTCCCCGGGCCGCTCGCCGGTCTCTATCACTATGCCTGGTTCGTCGGTTTCGCCGTGGCCTTCGTGGCCTACCTGGCGGGGCGAAGGCTCACGCCGCGGCCGGCTGACACCGACTCCCTCCAGCTCGTATAAAGTTCCGTGGCCGCGAGCCCTGTCGTGCGGCCGTCCGGCCGTCTCCAACCCATGAACCGCGCCCGTTTCGAACCGCTCCTCCTCACCCTGCTCCTCGTCCTGGTGGCCGGGGTGTGCCTGGTGCGGGGGATCGGCCTCGTCCGGGAGCCGCACCGAATGGATGCCCACGAGGAGCGGCATTGGTTCGAATGGGCGTATCCGCGCTCCGACGCCGCGGCCCGCTTCGCCGGGGCGGCGGCGGCGCTCGCCCCGGGGGAGGCGGTCTGCCTCGTGGCCCCTCGGTCGACCAAGGACTGGTGGACGTTCATGGCCAGGTACTACCTGCCCGACCAGATGATCGCCGCGGCGCGGGCGCGGGGGGCGCGCCGGGGCCTGCCGCCCCAGGCGACGGTGCTGGACGTCCATTGGAACGGCGAGATCCAGGTGCGAAGGGGAGACGACGGAGGCTAGCCTGTGGGACCTCGCGGCGGGAGTGGGGCTGGCCCTCCTGGTCGGCTGGAGCCTCCTGAAGCCGGCCGGCCGGGAGGCGCTCTCGCCGGCCGGCCTGGGGCTCGCGCTGGTCTTCGGGACCACGCTCCTCGTCGGGATCGGCTTCCCGCTCGCCCGCCTCGGAGCGCCGGTCACCGCGAGCACGATCGCCGGGCTGGCGGGGCTCCTCGCCGCCGGCCTCTTCCTCCTCGGTCGCCGCCGGCCTCCCCTCCGGCTGGCGGTGGACGCTCCCGGGGATCGACTGTCGAAGCTCGCCGGCCTCCTCCTGCTCGCCGGCCTGGCGCTCTTCCTCGCCAAGCTCCGGCTGGCGCCGCTGTGGACCTGGGACCACTTCGCGGTCTGGGGAATCAAGAGCCGGCGGATGATCCAGGACGGCGCTCTCGATCTCGGCTTTCTCGATGTGCGGTCCTTCTGGGGCATCGAGCCCCAATATCCCCTGGGGCTGCCGTTCGCCTGGCGGCTGCTCAGCCTCGGGGCCGTCCCGGGGGAGCTGGCGTTCAAGGTCTGCCATGGGCTCTTCGCTCTGGCCCTGGTCGCCATCACCCACCACGGGCTCCTCCTGGCGAGCGGCTCGCGGCGGATCGCCAATGGCCTCGCGGCCTGGCTCGCCGTCTCGCCGGTGCTCTGGGACACCGTTGGGGTCGGCCACGCCGACCTGCCGCTCGCCCTCTGGGCGGTCGCCGCCCTGGTCCTGGTCTTCGCGGCGATCGCGGTCCCGGCGGGAGAACGGGGGAAGGCCAGCCTGAGACTCGCCGGGCTCGCGGCCGGTTTCCTCCCCTGGATCAAGCAGGAGGGCCTGGTGGTCGCGCTCGCTCTCCTCGCCGCCTCGGCGCTCCTGGTGGGACGGTCGCCCCGGGATCGGCGGGTGGTGTGGCAGGATCGGCTCGCGCTCCTCCTCCCGGCGGCGGTGACCCTCGCCGCCTCCCGGCTGGTCACCAACGTCCCCCGCGCGCACGGGATCAACTTCTTCGCCGGCCGCTGGTGGGTCCGGGTGGCCTCCCGGCTCGCCCATCCGGGGGAGCTCCTGGGGCTCGCCGCCAAGGATCTGCTCGCCGCCGACTGGCTGGGGATCTGGATCGTCTTCGCCGTCGTCTGCGTCCTGACCGTGACCTGGCGCCGATCGCGGCGCCCGCGGCGGGGGCCGGCGGCGATCCTCTGTGGGATCGTCGCCGGGCTCCTCGCGGTCTACGTCTCGATCTACTTCGTCACCGTCCTGCCGGCCCGCCCCCACCTGGAGGGCTCCTTCTTCCGCCTCCTCTGCCCGCTCGCTCCCCTGGCGCTCCTGGCTCTGGCGGCCTTCCTCGGCGACATCGCCTCAGGTGCCGCCCAGGCGGCTCCGACGCCTCCGGCTGCTCCGCAGGAGATGGAGGGCGGCGGCGGCCAGGCCTAGGGCCAGGACCAGGAGGCCGCGGAGGTCGAGCGCCGGAATGGACACCACGCCGACCGACACGCTCGCCGGGCTGGTGACCGTCGCCGTGGCGGTGCCGGGAGGATCGTCGGCGAGCGTGACGGTGACGGTGAAGGGGCCGCTCGTCGTGTAGGTGTGGGTACCGGAAACGGTGAAGGTACCGCTGCCGCCGGCCACCGTGCCCGGGGTCATCGTGCCGTCCCCCCAGTCGATGGTGGCGACGAAGTCGCTCGCCACGTTCGCCGTGTTCGTATCGGTGAAGGTCGCCACGACGCCGTTGAACGGGACGCCCTGCTGGGGGGCGAGGGCGACCGGCGTGCCGGACAGCGCGTCGGTCTCGCTCACGGTGGCGGTCGCCGAGGCGCTCGCGGTGGCGCCGCCGGCACCGGTCTCGGTGACCGTCACGGTGAAGGAGAAGCTCCCCTCGTCCGCATAGGTGTGCTGGCCGGTCACGGTGAACGAGCCCGCGCTGCCGCTGATCGTGCCGGCCGTCGTCGTGCCGTCCCCCCAGGCGATGGTGGCGGTGAAGGAGGCGGGGGTCTTCGAGGTGTCGGCATCCGAGAAGGTGGCGACCGTGCCGTTGAAGGCGGCGCCCTCCGCGGCGGAGAAATTGACCGCGTTCGCTGACAGGCCGTTCGCGATGTGGGCGGTGCTGGTCACCGTGGCCGTGGCGGTGCCGGGCGGGTCGTCGCTCAGGGTCACCTGCACGGAGAAGGTCCCGGTGCCGGCGTAGGTGTGCGTGCCGCTGACCTGGAACGTACCGCTCCCGCCGGTCACCGTACCGGCCGAGCTCGTCGCATCGCCCCAGTCGATGGTGGCCGTGAAGTCGGAGGCGACCGCGGCGGTCAAGGTATCCGAGAAGGTCGCGACCGTGGTCGTGAAGCTGACCCCGGAGGGGGCCGAAAAGCTGGTCGGCGTACCGGACAGGACGTCGGCCTCGTTGACCGTCGCGGTGTCCGTCGCGGTGGCGGTGCCGGTGCCGGGCGCCACGTCGGCGATGGTCACGGTGACGGTGAAGGAGCCCTCGTCGGCGTAGGTGTGCTGGCCGATCACGACGAAGGCCCCCGAGCTGGAGCCGATCGTCCCCGCCGTCGTCGGCGAGCCGTCACCCCAGTCGATCGTGGCGGTGAAGTCCGCCGGGGTGGCGGCCGGGTTGTCGTCCTCGAAGGTCGCCACTGCGCCGTTGAAGGCCGACTGTTCAGCAACTGCGAAGTCGACCGGGAATGCGGTAATCGTCGTGGCGTCGGCCCGCTCGGCCGCCAGGGCCAGGAGGACCATGGAAGCGAGCAGGACGGCCAGTGTACGCACCTTGGCCACCAGAGATCGGCTACCCATCGGAGATCCCTCCTCGAAGATCCATTGCATCCAGCATAGGGGATTCGACAGTAGCACAGGAAGCTGCTGAGGATGTTGGCGCGGGCGGCGACGGCGCCGCCGCCCGCGCAAAGCACACCCGTCAGCAGGCGCGCGACGGGACCGGGCAGATGTTGCACCAGGACTCGCAGAACGTCTGGGTCGGCGGCCGGCAGGGGAAATTGACCGAGCAGGCCGGCGGGATCGAATTGTTGCCGCCCACCACCTGGTGGAGCGAATCGAGATCGCGTAGCGTCTCGGCGGTCAGCCGAAGCTTCTTGAGACCTTTCCTCATGGTACCTCCTGGGCGAACCTGTCGCCCCAGTTGCGCAGGACAGAGCCTGCTTCTTACTTAGTATCAAAAATGTGCCAGAAGGTGACAGCGTGAAATGGGGGCTCCGGGCCAGGCGCGCTCCTCTGACGCCCCGATCTCGGGCCCTCCCCCCGGGGCGGGCATAGGCGCTAACTTTGCGACTCCAAGGGGTGTTCGTAGAGACGCCCAGCCGCTACCACAGGCTCTTCCTTGACCCCGAACGCCAGGGCGTCTCCAACGCTGGCAGGACTCAGGCGTTTCCGGCCTGCGGAGACGCCCTGGCGGCGGTGGTTCCGGAAAGGTAGGTGGTAGATGCTGGGCGTCTCTACGAACATCCATCTCGGCGGCTAAGTTAGCGCCTATGCTCCGGGGCGGGGGAGGGTTGGATCTCGAGAGGAAGGCGCTTGCGAAGGTCCGGGGATGAGCCGACGCGGGGCCTTGCGAATCGGGCGGAGGCTACGTTAGGCCGTCCTTCCCGAGCCGATCAACCAGACCCAGAACACGCTCATCAGCCCGAAGCCAATCGCAAGATACTGGGCTGCTTGCCCATTCGCCAGCCGTGACTTGGCCATCTAGTTGATATCCGAGATGACTGTGCTTCCGCAGCTCAGCTGCCACACTTCCTCCGGAGCGGTTTTTCGCTGGCTCGACTCATGTCTCTTCTGCCATCAGACCGCGACCGCCGCGGCCTCCGGCTCGTCGGGGATGACGATCCCCTGCTGATCGCGGAGGTTTTCCTTCACCGTGGCGGTCAGGCGCCGCTCCAGGGCGACGCGATCGTGGAACAGGCTCCAGCTTTCCGCCTCGTCCTCCGGCGAGGTGGTGAGATTGGGAGTGGCCAAGGCCTGGGTCCACTGGATGCGGTTCGCCGGCGAGGGGTGGCTGTCGTAAGGCGAGGGATCGCGGTGGATCGCCTGGTTGACCGCTTCGTCGAGCTTCCGCGCGTCGGGCTCCGCGGCGGGACGATAGCTGTAGAGGTTCGCCAGCGGACGCTTGGTCTCGATCACCTCGCCGAGCGCCGCCTCGGCGTGGGCGCTGAACCGGATGGCCCGCTCGACGACGTGGCGCAGGCCGCGCTCGAAGGCGGCGGCACCGTAGGCGAAGGTGGCCCAGCGGTCGGCGAGGACCTCCTGGAGGCGCGAGGCCCCCTGGGAGATGCGCAGGAAGACCCGGTGGAAGCCGTTGACGAAGAGCCAGGCCGGGTTGTACCAGGCCGCGGCGCCGTGCTGGGCGAGGTGGAAGGCCATGGTCCAGACCGAGCGCCGCACCTGGAGCGAGAAGCCGCCGCCCGCCGTGTCCCGGTTGGAGAAGTGCCCGTACTCGTGGGCCAGGATCGCCTTGAAGGGGCCGACCGGCAAGCCGTCGAGCACGCCGACGCCCAAAATCAGGCAGCGCTCCGTGGCGCCGCGGAACTGGCGCAGCAGGCCGCCGCGCTCCATCACCGCGAGGTCGGTTCCGGGGGTCAGGTAGATGCGGTCGACCGGCCGGGTGCCGATCTTGCCGGCCACTTCGTGGAGCAGGTCGCGCAGCCGGGGTTCCTCGTCCGGTTCGAGGCGCAGGCCGGGGTCCTCGTCGCGGCTCCGGGCGAAAAGGCCCTTGGCCATTGCCCGCAGGGTGACGAAGAGGAGGATCACGATCACGACGACGAGCTTGATCGGGATGTAGCCCATGGCCAGGATGCCATAGAGGGCGCCGCCGCCGGCCGCCAGCACGAGGAGGGCGACGACGGGCATCGACAGCCAGTAGTAGAGGCACGAGAGCCACAGCACCCCGCGGTAGATCCGGCGCAGGCGCAAATCGCCCCGGGTGGCCTCGCCGCTCGCCTGGCCGGGCACCCGCTGCGCGGCGCGCAGGGTAGCGCGGGAGAGCGCCCAGCCGCTGGAGAAGAGGAGGAGGAACCCCACCGCCCAGGCCGCCAGGAAGACCAGGGCCGGACCGAGGAAACGGGAGTACCAGGGGCGGGACTTTTGGATCGCGTCCCGTAGCGACTGGTACTCCTTGGCGGAAAGCCCACGCGCATGGGCCTGGGCGAGGGAGGCCTCGGCCCTGTCGAGCTCCCCCCGGGAGGCCTCGGCGATCGACCGGAAGAAGTAGCCAACGGGCTCCTCGGGAGCCAGGGTCACGAGGCGATCGGAGGTCGCCTGGAGGAGCGCCAGGTCGTCGTTGACGAGGGCGGCCTGGGCGAGAGTGGCCTGGGCGAAGAAGTCGTCCGGCTCGAGCTGGGTCGCGCGCCGGGCGAGATCGAGCGCCTCCTTGCGCTCGGCCTCGGGAACGGGTTGCCCCCCCACGGGGGTCGCCAGGCCGGAGGCGAGCGAGGAGAGATTGGCCGCCGAGGTCTCCAGAGCAAGGGCCTGCCGGTAGAGCGCGATGGCCGGCTCGCGATGGCCGAGGGAGAGCTCCTCGAACCCCTCGCGGCGGACGGCGTGGGAGAAGGTGGGCACCCTCTCGTGCACGCGGGCGTAGAGGTCGCGGGCCCGCTGGTGGTCTTTTTTCTCCCGTGCCTCGTTGGCCTGGGCGAAGAGGGCCGCCGCTGCCGGGTCCAGGGCCGCGAGCTGGCGCGCGATCCTGGCGTCGAACGCGGCGCTCTGCTCCTTTCGGGTGACCGCCGCCGCCTTCCCGGCAGCGATACCCACGAGCACCAGGACCCACCCCGCAAGCCAACGGTTCCGCATCGGACTCCTCCTCCCGAGAGAATTCTCTATCCTTGTGGCGGTGCCCTCTATTCTATTTCAGGGGGGCTGCGGCTGGCCACAACCGCTGCGATCCGCCTGGCGTTCCCCGGCGAAACGGTGCCGGTTCGGGACGGCGTGGCCCCTGCGGAGACGCCCCGCGGTCCCCGTGGCCGGCGCGGCGGTATCGTTCAGGACCTGGGGCGCCTCTACCGCCTTCGATGCGCGTCTGCGGCATGCCAGCCACCCACCGCCGTCGATAGAGAGCCTTCCGCCGGTGACGATGCGGCGCCCAGGAGGGCGCCGCGTCCTGCACGCTGTGCCCGACGGCGGGAATTCTGTCATCGCCGTCCGAGGGGCAGCGGCTGCCCCCCGAAATTCTGTCATCGCGATTCAGGGGGCAGTGACTGCCCCCCGAAATTCTGTCGCCGCAATTCAGGGGGCAGTGACTGCCCCCCGAAATTCTGTCATCGCAATTCAGGGGGCAGCGACTGCCCCCCGAAATTCTGTCATCGCAATTCAGAGGGCAGCGACTGCCCCCCGAAATTCTGTCGTCGCAATTCAGGGGGCAGCGGCTGCCCCTCGAAATTCTGTCACCGCAATTCGAGGGGCAGTGACTGCCCCCCGAAATTTCGTCATCGCAATTCAGGGGGCAGCGACCGCCCCCTGAAATTCTGTCGTCGCAATTCAAGGGGCGGCGACCGCCCCTTGGCAGTGGAGGGCCTACGCCGGCTCGGCGGGCGTCTCGGGGAGTTGCTCGTGCTCCCGCCACCAGGCGGCGGCCTCGGCCATGCCTTCCTCGTAGGTGCGGAGCGGGGCGTAGCCGAGCTCGGCGCGGATGCGGTCGGCGGACGAGTGGCCGAGGAAAGGGGGATGGTCGCGGGGGATCAACGGCGCCTTCGGCGCGTCGGGAAACCAGCTCCGGATGTCCTCCACGTAGCGGCCCCAGGTCACGTGGCCGTCGACCAGGTTGTAGATCCGGCCACTCGCGGCCTCCTGGGCGAGCGCCAGGAGCATGGCGTGCCACAGGTTCTCGACGTGGGTCCAGGGCAGCGGGTCGGTGCCGTCCCCGGTGAGGGAGACCTGGCCGACCCGCACCTTGGCCGGGACCAGCACCGCCCAGCTGGAGGTGGGGTGCACGCCGAGCACCGCGGCGAGGCGGAAGACGGTCGCCGGCAGGCCGCGCTCCATCTCCGCCGCCAGGACGCGCTCGCCCTCGGCCTTGGAGAGGCCGTAGTGAGGGGAGGCCGCCGGGGTGTGGGCGTAGGCTTTGACGGTGCTCTTGAGCGGGGCCGACTCGTCGAAAACCTTCCGCCCGGATTCCCAGTCGTAAACCGAGAGGGTCGAGATGTGCACGAAGCGCCGGCAGCCCGCCTGCCGCGCCGCGGCGGCGAGCGTCGCCGTGCCGCCCACGTTGACCCGCCGGGCGTCCTCCAGGTCGGCGCCCAGGGTGGCGGCGCAGTGCACCACCACCGCCGCCCCCTCGCACGCCTGTCGGGCGGTGACCGGATCGACGAAATCGCCCTCCACCTGGGTGATGTTCGGTGAGCCCAGCCCCGGATGGTCGCCCGGCCGGCGGACCAGGGCGGTGACCTGGGCACCCGCGGCGGCGAGGCCGGCCGCCAGGGCGCCGCCGACGAAGCCGTTGCCGCCGGTGACGAGGACGGGAGTGTCGGTGAGCTCGAGCATCGGAAAGTCTCCTTGGCAGGCAGTCTATACGCGCGGGGCACCTTACACCCCTTTACAAATGATTTTCACCAGCTTGAAGACTCCCCGGAGGCCCCTCCCTATCATCTGGACGCCGCAGTAGATCTCCCCGGGATGTGCCGGCAGGAGATCCACGCCACCCGGAGAGCGACTCTGCCCGCCGTCCCCGCATCCCCCGCCTCTGCCGCCGCCCGGTGGAACCGGGCTTGGGCTTTCCTGCTGCCCGCGGTCGCGGCGGCCGCCGCGCTCGCCGCCTCGTGGCGGTGCTGGATCAATCCGTTCGTCGACTCGGGCCGGGAGATGGACGTCCCCTGGCGCCTCGCCCAGGGCGAACGGCTCTATCGCGACATCACCTACTACTATGGACCGCTCGGCCCCTGGGTGAACGCCCTGGCCCTGCGCCTGTGCGGCAACCGCTGGCTGGTCCTCGAGCTGATCTGCGCGGCGCTCGCGGGCCTCGTCTTCCTGCTCCTCTTCCGCCTCACCCGCCAGGCCGGCAGCCGGCTCTCGGCGACCGCCGCCACGGCGCTCGCCGCCGCCCTCTGCCTGGGGGCGCCGCGGGGCGGCGCGTTCATCTTCCCCTACTCCTCCTCCAGCCTTTTCGCCCTCGCCGGCGGCCTCTTCGCCCTGAACCTGGCGATGAACGACGAAAGGACCGCCGGAAGCACCGCCGGCTGGCGCCGCCTGGGGGTGGCGCTCGGCGTGGGCGTCGCCCTCGCCTCCCGGGTGGAGATCGGGGGGGCGGCGGCGCTCGTCCTCGCCGTTGCCGCGCTGCGCTCCCGGCGGCGGGAGGGCGCTCGCGGCATCTTGGGCGGCGATCTGGGCGGCGTGGCCCTGGGCACGTTCCTCGCCGGCCTCGCCTACCTCGCCGCCTGCGCCGGGGTCTCCTGGCCGGAGCTCGCGACCGACGGCCCGCTCGCCCCCTTCCTCGGCATGCCCCGGGAGTGGCAGGGCCTCTATCTCCAGGTCGCCGGCCTCGGGGCACCGGGCCGGACGACCGGCAACCTCCTGGCCTCGCTGCTCCTCGACGGCCTGCTTCTCGCCGCCGCGGCCGGGCTCGCCCTGCCCCGGCGGGAGGGTCCGGCGGAGCGCCGGTTGCGCCCGCCGCTCTTCGCCCTCGCCGTCCTCCTCCCCTTCGCCCTCTACATGGGGACCGGCTGGTCCGCCACCGTCAACAACCTGCCGCCTCTCCTCCTCATCCTGCCCCTGGTCGCCGCCGGGGCGGCCCTCGGCCAGCTCCGCCGGCCTCTCCTGGGAGTGGATCGGCCGCGCTTCTTCCTCTTCGGCTGGAGCGCCCTGGTCGCCGCCCGGGTGGTCTGCGGGCTCGCGGTGGGGCCGCGGATGAGCGCCTACGCCGCCCTGCCGCTCCCCGGCCTGCTGGCGACCGCCGCCGTCCTCATCTTCGACCTCCTGCCGCGGTTCCTCCCGGAACCCGGCGTCTTCGTGCGGCGCATGGCCGTCGTTTTCGCCGGCCTCGGCAGCCTCTTCCTCTACCAGCTCTGGCGCCTCGACCACCAGCCGGGGATCGTCGAGCTCAACACCGCGGCCGGCGCGCTCCGCCTGCCGGAGCGCGAGGCCACCGCGGTGGCGCGAACGCTCGGTTACCTGGAGCGCAACGCGCACTCCGGAGAGACCCTGACCGCCTTCCCCGAGAGCGGCTTCTTCAACTTCGTCCTCGGCCTGCGCAGCCCGCTGCGCCAGGACCTGATCGTCCCCGGCGTGCTCCACGGGCCGGGCGAGGTCGCCGCGGCGCGGCAGGTGGACACCGCCGGCCCCAAGTACATCCTGCTCTGCAACCGTCCCACCCCGGAATATGGCCCCATCGCCTTCGGCCGTGACTATGCGGCCGGGTTGTGGAGCGAGGTCCAGGGGCGCTACGTGCTCGCCGGAGCCTTCGGCTGGGGCGCCCCCACCGCGCCGGCGGGGGCCGGCCCTTTCTTCATCCGCCTCTACGAGCGCAGCCCCGGGTCCAGCGCGCCGGTCCAGCTGCCGTCCTCCGGTCTGCGGCACCGGCCGAGTTGAGGGGGGCGGCGTGCGGGGTGGAGAGATCGACCGCGCGGGGACGCCCCGGTGGGAGCCGATCGCCGCGGCCGCCCTGACCCTGGCCGTCGCGGCCCTCCACGTCCTCCGCCTGGTCCATGCCGGCGGGCTGTGGCGGGACGAGGCGGGAGCGGCGCGGCTCGCCACCCTGCCCACCCTGGGGGAGATCTACCACCTCTTCCCCCACGCGGCCTTCCCTCTCCTCTTTCCCGCCGTGCTCCGCGCCTGGTCGTGGGGGACCGGCGGCGGCGACCCGGCCCTGCGCGCCTTCGGCCTGGCGGTGGGGCTGGGGATCGTCGGCCTCCTCTGGTGGAACGCGCGCGTGACGGCCAAAACCGTGCCGATTCTCTCGCTGGCGCTCCTCGGGCTTGATGTGCCGTTTCTGGTCTATGGCGACGCGGTGCGGGGGTATGGGCTGGGGAGCGGGTTCCTCCTGCTGACCTATGGGCTTTTGGCGCGGGGGCTTGTGGGTTCGGGACGGACACGGGGACGAACACGGACGGACACCCTGGCGATTGCGGCCACTGCGTTCGCCGCGGTGGCCAGTGTGCAGGTGGTGCTGGGGAACGCGGCGCTCCTCTTTGCCCTCTGCGCTGCCGCGGCCACGGTGGCGGCGGTCCGCCGGCGCTGGGGGCAGGTGGGTTGGAGCCTGGGGTATGGCGCCCTGGCCGCCCTGTCGCTCCTCCCCTACGCGGGACCGCTGGCCGCCGCCCGGCGGCAGTGGAGCTTCATCGTCGTCTACCCGATCGGTCTCGGCCGGCTGCGCAATGCCTTTCTCTCCACCCTCGGGCCGCCCGCCGTGCGCTGGGTCTGGCTGCTTCTCCTGGTGGCCGGCCTGGCGGCGCTCGTCCGGGAGTGGCGGCGGGGGGAGCCGCCGGGGAAGCCGGGGATGCCGGGGATGCACGACGCGGCCCTCTTCGCCGCCCTCACCCTGGTCCTGGCCCTCCTCGCCAACGGCGCTTTCCTGAAAGTCCTGGGTTACAGCCCGCGTCCCTGGTACTTCCTGCCGCTCCTAGCGCTCCTCGGAACCGCCCTCGATACCCTCGGGGGCGCGCTCTCTCGCTCCGGCGGCCGGTTCGCCCTGCTCAAGGGGGCCGCGGTCTGCCTGGTGGCGGGGTTGCAGCTGGTGCCGCTGGCGCGCTACGCCACTCTGCGCCAGACCAACGTCGACCTGGTGGCGCGCCAGGTGGCGCGTCCGAGGGGTGGCACGACTGGCCGTACGTCACCGCCTGGTCGCGGCAGCTCAGCGCCTTTCTGGCGCTCCACGCGGCCCGCGCCGCCGACTTGACGGCGCCGGTCGCCGAGCCGGTCAGCGGTTTCGAGGACCTGCCCCTGGTGGTGGCCGAAGGCTGGCGCGGCGAGAAGAGCTAGTAGAGGGGCTGGAAGAAGACCGAGAAGAGCTCGGCCAGGCGGATGTGGATGCCGCGCCGCTTCCAACTCGCGTCGGTCACCTCGCGGCAGTTCTTCTCGTCCGCGGCGAAGGACGCTTCGAGTCGGGCCGCGAAGTCGCGGTCGTAGAAGGCCAGGCTCTCCTCGGCGTTCTCGCGCAGCGAACGGGCGTCGAAGTTGATCGAGCCGACGAGGCTGTAGATACCGTCGATGACGGCGTCCTTGTTGTGCATCATCGTGCGGTTGTACTCGAAGATCCGGACGCCACCCTCCAGGAGCTCGCCGTAGTGGATGCGCGAGGCCATGCGCACGAGCGGCATGTCGATGTTCCGGCCGGGGACCATGATCCGCACGTCGACGCCGCGTTTCGCCGCCCGGACCAGCGCCTCGCGGATCTGGCGGTCGGGGACGAAGTAGGCGTTCTGGATGTGGATCGAGGTCTCGGCCGACTGGATGGCCATGAAATAGAGCATCGCGGCGAGCGAGGAGGAGTCGCCGCGCGACATCTTGACCGCCTGCGCTTCGACCTCTCCGGCTTCGGCGAGGTGGGGATAGAACTTGTCGCCGGCGAGGATCTCGCCGGTCGTATAGGTCCAGTCTTCGCTGAAGATCGCCTGCATCTGGGCCGAGACGGGGCCGGTGGCGCGCACCATCGTGTCCCGCCACTCCTTGGGGTTGCGGGCATCCCCGAGCCAGTTGTCGGCGATGCAGAAGCCGCCGGTGAAGCTGATGGTGCCGTCGACGACCAGGATCTTCCGATGGGTCCGCCGGCCGATCTTGTAGATGCTCCACAGCCGTATGGGGTGGTAGACGTAGGCCTTCACCCCGGCCTTCCGCATCCGGGCGAGGAGAAACCCGGAGAGGCTGCTCCCCGTGCCGTCGACCAGCACCCGCACCTCGACCCCCCGCCGCGCGGCGTCGACCAGGGCGGTCTCGAAGATCCTGCCCGCCCGGTCGTCCGCGAAGATGTAGGCCTCGAGGTTGACCGTCGCCTTGGCCTGCTGGATCGCCCCGATCATGCCGCCGACGATGGCGTCGCCGTTGTTGAGGATCTCGACGCGGTTGCCCGGCACCATCGAATTGCCGAAGCCGTCGAGCGAGCGGCGGAACGCGGCGTCCTTCACCGCGAAGGGGCGGTCGTACTTGTAGACGCTCCGCTTGTCGAGCGAGAGCATGGTGCAGCCCGACGTCAGGGCGAGGAGGGCGAGGAGCGGCAGGGCCGCGAGAGCCCGGAGCGCTGGAAGCCGTCGCGGGACGTGGTTCGACATAGCTGGCCGCGAAAAACATGCATGGAGCGTGCCGAAAAACGGACGCTCCGTGCAGGTTCGATTCCAGCGCGTCAGACGGCGGCGATCAGGTGGAGGCCCGCCCAGGCCACGGCGACAAGGCCGCCCAGGAGCAGCAGGGGGACGAGGAGGACGGCGCCCACCGCCAGAAGGACGGGGCCGAGGACGAAGACGAGGACCAGGCCGACGATCGGCAGCACGAGGAGCTTGATGAGGCCGACTCCCAGGGCGAGGGGCAGGAGCGCCACCCGGAAGACCAGCTTCAGGAGCCCGGCCACCAGGGCGAGCACCAGGAACAACCCCACGCCGAGGGCGAAGAGGATGAAGAGCGCGGCGATTCCCAACATGGTGAGGTCACCTCCTGCCCTCCACTACGGGAGCGGGAGCCGGCGGTTTCAGACCGCACCGCGGGGCGGCTAGCACTTCTTCTTCAGATTATTCGCAATTCCACCCGTCAAGACCGGAGTTGCCGATCCCTTGCCGGGGCCGCTGGTGAGCAGTTTGTTCATGTTCATCGTCTGCCAACCCGTCTTATTGCACGGATCGGCATCGTCGCTGAGCTCGGAGACGACCCAGCACTGGAAGCTCCAGTGATGAATGTAGACCAGGGGGCTGTTGGGCGCTTGCGCGACGAGCCAGGTATGGAAGATGCCGTCGATCCGCATCCGGCGCAGCGGCCATTGGGGTCGGTCCACTCCTCCTGTTTTGACGACGTTTTGACCGTTCGGCAATTTCACATAGGGATGGTCCGCGAAGGCGGGGCACGAGCCGAAGGGCTGCGGACCAAAATTTCCATTGGGGTCTGGCCCAGCCCACGGCGCGGTCGAAGCTGCAAAGCCGTCTCGGGTGTTGTCGACACAGACCCAATCGTTCCCGGCCGGGACCCATTTCCCCGTGGGGTCCTGTTGGAAGTACACGCCGCCGGACAGACATTTTTCGACCGTCTGAATGTAGCCGACCTGAATTCCGGCCGTCGAACCGGCTTTGGAGCCCGTACCGGTAACCTTGCAGGTGTCACAGCCGGTCGGCATCTGCCACGCCGGCGAGCCCGAGAAGAGGGCCACGTTCGCCAGGCGCCCCGGAAAACACCCGCTCGTCACGACGTCGGGTGGGGGGAGCATCAGAGGGGTGTCGTCTTTGAGAAGGAAAAAGATGTCCGGCGCGATTTCCACCCAGGGAAACTTGCCGGCTGGCGTTCCACAGGCCTGGTTGACCCTGGCCGTCGCCGGGTCGACCTTGGGTTTGTCCTTTTCGCCCAATGGATCGGCGAACGGATCGCCGGTCTGCCGTTGCAGGACCCCGCTCGGCTCGTCGTGATCCGCAGCGTCGCGCTGTACGGTCGATTCCTTCTCCTCGGCACACGCGGCGCAACCGCCTCCCGTCCCCTCACAGGAACACTTGCGCTGCAGGACCACCGGCGGCTTCGGCGGCTTCGCTGCGGAACGCGCCCCCCCTGCCTCCGCTTTGCGGCGCGCGGCGTTCGCGTTCAGGAGCCGTTGCACGGCTTGATTCCCGATCGTGCGCTGGAGGTTGAGGATGGCGCTCGGACCACGGCCTTCCGCAGAGTGGGGGCGATCGGGTATCGGCGACTCGGCCGCTATCGCCGACATCGCCGGTTGAATCGCTTTGGTTTCCTCGGCGAAAGTCTGCATGGCTTCCTTCCCGCGTTCTCCGGTCTAGACAGCTGGTTCGTATCCTATCACCGGCGTGGTTGTCGGGAGGGGGGGAGAGTGCTCCTGCGATCCCTCACCTCGTCTCGGCCGACGGGTGGCGCACGTCCTTGCCCTCGACGAAGTAGATGACGTCCTCGGCGACGTTGGTCGCGTGGTCGGCGATGCGTTCGAAGTTGCGGGCGATGAGGAGCAGGTGGAGGGCGCGGGTGACCGTCGTGGGGTCCTCGATCATCGCGGTCAAGAGCTCGCGGAAGATCTGCCGGTAGAGGCCGTCGACCTCGTCGTCGCTCGCCAGGACCGCCGAGGCCAGGCGGGCGTCGCGGCGGACGAAGGCGTTCAGGCTGTCGCGCACCATCTCCTGCACCCGCTGCGAGAGGAGCGGGAGGTCGACCCGGGTGGGGAGGGGCGCCTGGGCGAGGAGCGGCTCGACCGAATGGGCGATGTTGACCGCCGAGTCGCCGATGCGCTCCAGGTCGCTGTTGATCTTCATCACCGCCACCAGGAAGCGCAGGTCGCCCGCCGCCGGCTGTTTGCGCGACAGCACGCTGTGGCAGGCCTCGTCGATGTCGATCTCCATCTGATCGACCTCGCGGTCCTGCCGCACCACCTCGCGCTGGAGCTCGGCGTTGCGGTCGAGGAGCGCCTGGGTCGCCCGCGCCACCATCTCCTCCACCGTGCCGGCCATGCGCAGCAGGCTCTGGCGGATGCGGTTCAGGTCCTGATCGAGACGCCTCTCCATCAACAACTCCCAAGTGGGATCTTACGCCGATTGGAACGCCGATGCGCGGGCGGCGAGCTCGCCGCAGGTCGCGGCGGTACGGGTGGCCAGGGCCTCGCGGACGAGGGTGAGGAGAGTCTGGCGCAGGGCCGGCTGGTAGAGGGCACAGGGCTGGACCGCCAGGCGGAGGACCGGCGCCCCGCGCCGCGCGGCGTAGACGAGCCGCGCCCGGAGCCAGGCGTCCGGCACCCGCCAGGAGCTGCCGGCGTCGAGCCGCACGACCGGGGCGGGAAGGTGGCGGCCGGAGCGCAGGAGGTCCAGGCCGGAGGCGGTCGCGGCATAGGCGAAGCCGCCGGCGACCAGGGCGGCGCGCGCCTCGGGGGCGAGCGGCCCCTCGGGCGGCATGAACCCGGCGGCGGCCACCCCGAGCTGGGCGCAGAGGGCGGTCCCCGCCTCGGCCAGGTGGGGCGGACCGTGCAGGCAGATCTCGTGGCCGGCCTCAACCAGCGAACGCATCCAGCGGCCGAAGTAAGGGCGGCCGAGGATCGACTCGGCCCCCTGGCAGCAGGGCACGAGGAGGAGCGAGACCCGGGAGACCCCGGCCTGGGCGAGCTGGGGGAGGAACTCCTGGCAGGCGCGCTGGGTGTGGGGCGCCACGTCGGCGAAGCTGACGACGAGGAACGGCCCGCCGGCCAGACCGGTCGAGTCGGGGGGGAAGGCGCGAGGGCCGGAGCTCGATTCGTGGAGCATGGCAATCGGAATCAGACCCGGCGGACCGCAGACCGGCTCGCCAGGGGAGCGACGCGTTCGTTCACCAAGAAGACCTCTGTCTAGCATACGCGCCTACCTTACCTCTCGTCACGCGGTCTTGCAGGCCCCATGCCGCCATGCTGCGATCGCCGGGTGATCCGGCGATGGCGGCGGGGAGGCGGAGTGGTGACAGCGGATTCTCGAATCTATTGTGATTTAGAATCGCTGGGCGGAGCGCTCCCGATGTCCACCCCTCCAGCCCCACCCGAGCTGCGGCCTCTCCCACGACGCCGCGTGACGGCGACCAGGCCGCTGCCGGCGATGCCGGAGACGCCGGCGAGCGTGGCGGAGCGCCCCTCCGGCCCGGCGGTCGGGGAGGACCTGCCGCCGATCGAACGGGTGCCGCGCGACGGGCGGCTGCCGGCGACCTTCTATCAGCAGTGGGCCTGGGAAACGCTCAACGGCGAGCCCTCGGCCAACCTCAACCTCCCCTTCGTCGTGCGCTTCCATCTGCCAGTGTCGCTGCCGGTGCTGTTCGCCAGCCTGCGCGAGCTCGAACGCCGCCAGGAAGGGCTGCGTTCCCGGCTGGTCCGCGCCGCCGAAGAACCGTGGGCGCTCTGCCAGGTGGTCGAGCCACCCGGCCGGCTGGCAGTCCCCCTGATCGACCTCACCCGCCTCGGCCCCGCGGCGCGGGAGGCGGAGCGCGGGCGGCTCGCCACCGAGGACGCCGCCCGGCCCCTCCACCTGACCGCGATGACGATGTTCCGGGCCCAGCTCGTGCGGCTCGGCGAGACCGATCACACTCTGCTCCTGAACCTCTGCCACCTGTTCGGCGACGGCTGGTCGATCGAGCTCCTGCGCGCCGAGCTCGCCGCCCTCTACACGGCGTTCGCCGCCGGTCACCCGTCGCCGCTGCCGGAGCTGCCGATCCAGTTCGCCGATTTCGCCGTCTGGCAGCGGCGGATCGCGGCGGGCGCGGTCGTCTTGCGGCAGCTCGAATACTGGCGCGAGCGCCTGGCCGCGGTCCCCATCCCCCTCGTGCTCCAGGGGGACTGGCCGGACCTGCCGCGGCAGGGGAAGGGCACCGTGCAATCGGGCTGCGGGTTCTCGGCGCCGGTCACCGCCCGCATCCGCGACCTGGCCCGCGCGCAGGGAGCCACCACGGCGATCCTGCTCCTCGCCGCCTTCGGGCTGCTGCTCTCCGCCTACACCGGCGAGACCGACGTTGTGATCGAATCCATGGTGCTCGGCCGGCTGCATCCGGAGCTGGCCGCCGTCGTCGGCCTCTTCATCAATTCGCTGCCCCACAGAACCGACCTCTCGGGCCATCCCAGCTTCGCCGAGGCGCTGCGGCGGACGCGGGACGGCGTGGTCGAGGACTACTGCAATCAGGACGTCTCGTTTCCCAAGCTGATGCTGGAGCTCTACCCCGGCCGCCGCTACCTGTCGCGCGTCGCCTTCAACATGCTGAGCTTCCCCACCGAGACCTCCCTGGAGACCTGGGACCGGGAGCAGGCGATCTTCTCCTACGAGGGACGGCGGCCGGATCTGGAGGCGCCCAAATACGATCTCCTCGTCATGGGGCACGAGGACCGGGAACAGCTGCGGTTGGTGCTGGTCGGCACCGCCGCCCGCTTCAACGAGCAGACGATGGCCGACGTCGCCGCCGACCTCGAAAAGCTGATCACTCGCGCCCTGGTCGAACCGGGGGCGCCCGTCGCCCATCTCCTGCCCCAGCCGCGGTACCGGTACGCCCGCCCCACCGACTGACGCGACCACACGATGAGACGCAGTTGCATTCGTAGCGAAGTTCTCATAAGGTCGAGGTTCGTCCAGCCCCCCTTTGCGGGGCACCCCCAAAAACCTTCCTGAACGGAGGACAGGGCCATGGCGTTCAATCAAGGACTTACCGATGCCGCTACGAGCTCCCTGGGACCGGTCGTGCGCGTGACGATTCCCGCCGCGATCTTCTACAAACTGGACGCGATGAACAGCGTGACGCGGAAGGTTCTGGGCCAGCTGGGCTGCGAGGCCTGCCACTCCGGTTTCGACATCCGGTACGACGTCATCCGTGAGTTCATCGTGGACGAGACCGGGAACGTGCACGCGCCGACGGTAGGGGGCACCGGCGTGGGCAACCCGGGCAACCCGGCAGCCGGCGGGGGAAAGACCGCACGCTAAGGCCCGTGGCCCTGCCCGTCCTGGGTGTGGGGGTCATCTACACCCCCGCCCTGGAGCCTTTGCTCGCGGCGGAGGCCGATCTCATCTCGGTCGTCGAGGTCGAGCCGGAAACCCTCTGGACCTCGACGGCCGATCCCGCGGAACCGTATCGGCCGGACCGGTCGGCCCTGGATCGGCTGCGCGCCCTGCCCCAGCCGAAGCTCGTCCATGGGGTGGGTTTTCCCATCGGGGGCTCCCGGCCTCCCGATCCCCTCCACCTGCCGCTCTTCGTCGACATGATCGAGAGCCTGGGAGCGCCCTGGGCGAGCGAGCACCTGGCCTTCAACCGGGCGGCCGGTCCCGACGGGCCTTTCGCCACCGGTTTCCTGCTGCCGCCGCTCCAGACGCCGGCGGGAGTCGCCGCCGCGGTCGCCTCGATCCACACCGTGGCCCCGCACCTGCCGGTGCCGTTCGCCGTCGAGACCGGGGTGAACTACCTGCAACCCCGCGCCGGAGAGATGAGCGACGGCGCCTTCGTGGCGGCGGTGGCGGAGGCGGCGGACTGCGGCATCGTCCTCGATCTCCACAACCTCTGGGCGAATGAACAGAACGGCCGCCAGCGGGTGGAGGCGGTGCTCGCCGAGCTGCCCCTCCCGCGCATCTGGGAGGTTCACCTGGCGGGGGGGAGCGAATTCCAGGGCTACTGGCTCGACGCCCACTCCGGCGCCGTGCCCGGGCCGCTCGTCGCTCTCACCCGGCGGATTCTGCCGCAGCTGCCCGCGCTCAAGGCGGTGATCTTCGAGATCACCGCGACCTTCCTCACCCGCTTTGGCTTAGACGGCGTCCGCCGCCAGATTGCGGAGCTGCGCGAGGTCTGGGAGGGGAAGTCCGCGGATCGCGACGCCCCCCTCCTGGCCTCCCCCCTGACCCAACCCTCCCCCTCCCAGGGGGGAGGGACCCCCACCCAGGACGCGCGCGACCTCCCGGCCTCCGCAGGGTCGAGCGTAGCGCCGATGGACCTGACCCCCGAGGCCTGGGAGGACGGGCTCGCCGCCCTCGTCGTGGGCCGCCCCTCTTCGGTTCCGGTGCCGGACCGGCTCGCCGGGGACCCCGGGGTCGACGTCCTGCGGCGGCTGGTGTGGAACTTCCGGAGCGGTGTCCTGGTCGAGACCCTGGGGCTCACCTGCCGTCTGCTGCTCCTCCACGGCGGCGATCCCCTCACCCGCGATCTCTTCGACGGCTTTTTCCAGTCGGCGCCGCCGCAGCTCTTCGCCGCGGTCGAGGCCGAGGCCTTCGGCGCCTACCTGGCGAAACGGCGGCCCGACGTGCCCTACCTCGACGAGGTGCTGGGCTTCGACCTCGCGGCGATCCGCGCCGTCCTCGAAGGCCGGCCGCAGCTGGTGCCGTTCCGCTTCGATCCCGCGTCGCTCCTGGAGCCGCTCGCCCGCGGCCGCCTGCCGGTGGCCCCCATCCCCGGCCGGTTCGAAGTCGAGGTCACCCCCGAGGTCGGCGCCGGCCATACCGCCGTCACCGGGCTTTTAAGCTCCAGCTGAGCCCCCCCGACGCCCCCGACATCCCGCCGTTTGACCCTCCTCCCGCCCTCGGATACGATCCGAGCGCTTTCCCATGGCCTCTCCCGCCCATCGCCGCCTGCCGCGGCTCCTGCCCTTCCTCCTTCTCGTCCCCTCGCTCGTCACGTCCCTCGTCCTGGCGGGCTGCCCGGCGGGCCGAGAAGAGAAGACCGGGGCGACCGGAGCGGGGAGCGGCGGCCCGCACCGTGGCGGCACGGTGGTGATCGGCTGGACCGCCGGCATCAAGTCGATCAACGAGCTCGTCATCCCGTCCAGCCTGCTCGCCGACGAGGTCATCTACCGGCTCTTCCTCCACCTGGTCGAGGAACAGCCTGACTATGCCGAGCACCCCCCGACCTTCGCTCCCCAGCTCGCCCGCTCCTACGACTGGTCGCCCGACCACAAGACGCTGACCTTCCATCTGCGCGACGGCCTGACCTGGAGCGACGGCGTGCCGGTCACCGCCGAGGACGTGCGCTGGACCTGGCAGGCGCAGACCGACCCGCAGGTGGCCTGGGACTCCTCCTACATGAAGGCCGAGATCGAAGACGTCGAGGCGGTCGATCCGCACACCGTGCGCTTCCACTTCAAGCGGGTCTACGCCAAGCAGCTCCTCGACGCCAACGAGGGGGCGATCCTCCCCCAGCACGCCTGGGGGAAGCTCCCGTTCGCCCAGTGGCGGGCGAGCGCCGACTGGTTCCGGGACCGCGAGCACCTGGTGGTCGACGGCCCCTTCACCCTGGCCTCCTGGACCCCGCAGCAGGAGATCGTCCTGGCGCGCAACGAGCGCTACTACGACCGCTCCCGTCCCTACCTCGATCGGGCGGTCGTCCGCATCGTGCCCGACCAGGGGAACCTTTCGAGCCAGTTCTTCTCGGGCGCCGTGGACTTCATCCCCCAGGTCTCGCCGACCGACGCCGAGCGGATGCAAAAAGACCCCCGGCTCGCGCTCATCGCCATCTGGGGGCGGCTGTGCGTGGCCCTGGCCTGGAACACCGAGCGGCCGCCCTTCGACGATCCCGAGGTGCGGCGCGCCCTGGCCATCGGCATCGACCGCAAGACCATCGCCGAGACGCTCTGGGGTCCCTACGCCCGGATCGCCACCTCGCCGATCGTCGGCTCGGTCTGGGCGCACGACAAATCGATCACCCCCTGGCCCTACGACCCGGCCGAGGCGCGCCGCCTCCTCGCCGCCAAGGGCTTCGCCGACCACGATGGCGACGGCCTCCTCGATCGTGGCGGCAAGCCGCTCGCCTTCGAGGTGATCAGCAACGCTGGCAACCGGCAGCGAAACGATGCGGCGGTGATGCTCCAGGAGCAGCTCAAGAAGGTCGGCGTCCGCGTCACGCCGCGGGTCATCGAGTTCAACTCGCTGATCACAGAGACCAAGGCCGGGGATTTCGACGCCGCGGTCGTCGGCATGGGCATGGACACCAGCCTCGACCTGACCGGCAACTTCCACAGCCGCTCGGTGGCGGACGGCAGCAACTGGGCGCACTACAAGAATCCCGAGCTCGACCACCTGATGGAACAGGCGGCGGACCGGCCGGACGTCCTGGCGGCCCAGGGCGACATGAACCGCATCCAGGAAATCCTCCATCGCGAGCAGCCGTACACCTACCTCTGGGAGTCGCAGCGGTTGAACGCGGTCAACCGGCGGGTGCACGGCGCCAAGCCCAACGCGCTTTTCTCGCTCTTCAACCTGCAGGACTGGTGGGTCGAGCCGGGGCGGTAAGAGCCGGCGTGTCCAGGTTCCTCCTCAGGCGCTCGGCCGCCGCGCTGCTGCTCCTCCTCCTCGTCCTCACCGTCACCTTCTTCCTCGTCCACCTGGCCCCCGGCGACCCGCTGGGGCAGGCCGAGGACGCCCACGTCACGGCGGCGCAGAAGGCCCATCTGAAGGAGATCTACGGTCTCGACCGGCCGCTCCCGGTGCAATACCTCGCCTGGCTCCAGGCCGTTGTCCTCCATGGCGATTGGGGCATCTCGTTCGTCGACCAGCGGTCGGTCGCGACGATGATCGCCGAGGCGCTCGGCCCCACCCTCCTCCTCGCCCTTGCGGCCCTGGCCGTCCAATACGGCCTCGGGCTCCTCCTCGGGGTGGCCGCGGCGCGGCGGCCGGGTACGACCGCCGACCACCTGATCCGGCTCGTCTCGCTCCTCGTCTACTCGCAGCCGCTCTTCTGGCTCGGCCTGATGGCGATCCTCCTCTTCTCGCTCACCTTCCCCATCCTGCCGGCGAGCCACATGCGCTCGGTCGGCGCCGCCGACCTTCAGACCCTGCCACGGCTCGCCGACCTCGGCCGCCACCTCCTCCTGCCGGCCCTCGTGCTGGGGCTCCACGGCGCCGCCGGCACCGCCCGCTTCGTGCGCGGCAGCCTGCTCGAGATATTGAACAAGGAGTACGTCACCACGGCGCGGGCCAAGGGGCTCTCCGAGCGCCGGGTGGTCTGGGTGCACGGGGTGAGGAACGCCCTCCTCCCCCTGATCCAGGTCTTCGCCCTGTCGCTCTCCGGCCTGCTCTCCGGCGCCCTGGTCACCGAGGTGGTGTTCTCCTGGCCGGGCCTCGGGCGGCTGACCTTCGACGCCGTCCTCGACCGCGACTACCCGGTGGTCCTCGCCACCACCGCCCTCTCGGCGGTCCTGGTGGTCGCCGGCAACCTCCTGGCCGACCTCCTCCAGGGTTGGGCCGACCCCCGGCTGCGCGATGCCTGATCCCCGCGAGCGGTTCTGGCGGCCTCGGCGCTCCCGGCGGCCGTGGGGGGGCCTCCTCACCGCGGGGGTGATCCTCGTCGGCGCGGTGGGGCTCGCCGCCCTGGCGGCGCCGCTCCTCGCCCCCCAGGACCCCAACGAGCAGGTGGACCCCGCGGTCGCCCACGACCGGCCGCCGGGCACGGTGCTCGCCGCCGTCCACCTGGCGGACGGCAGCTGGCGGCTCGCCGAGCGGGTGGTGCGGACCCCCGCCGGGCTCGCGATCGAGCGCCTGGGGCGTCGCGAGACGCTCGCCGCGGGGGAGGTCCGGAACCTCACCGCCACCGGAGTGGCCGACCGCCGCCGTTTCCTCCTCGGCAGCGACCGCTTCGGCCGGGACGTCCTGTCGCGAGTGCTCTACGGCGCCCGGGTCTCCCTCGCCGTGGGCTGCCTCGCCGTGCTCCTCGCCGCGACGCTCGGGGTCGCCGTGGGCTCGGCCGCGGCCTTGGGTGGTCCGTTCGTCGACGCCCTTCTCATGCGCACCGTCGACGCTCTCCTCGCCTTCCCCTGGCTCTTCCTGCTGATCCTCCTGACCGCCCTCTTCCGCCCCACGGGGTGGCTCGTCATCCTCTTTATCGGCGGCACCACCTGGATGGGGGTCTCGCGCCTCGCCCGGGCCGAGATCCTGTCGCTCCGGCAGCGCGAGTTCATCCTCGCCGCCCGTTCCATCGGCCAGCGGCCGCTCGCCATCCTCTGGCACCACCTGCTGCCCAATGCCATCACCCCGATCCTCGTCCAGTCGACGCTCCTCCTCGGCAACCTCATCCTCTTCGAGGCCGCCCTCTCCTTCCTCGGCCTGGGGATCGGCCCGCCCACTCCGAGCTGGGGCAACATGATCTCCGAGGGGGCCGACGTGATCGCCACCTCCTGGTGGGTGGCGACCTTCCCGGGGGCGGCGCTCGCCGTGACCGTGATCGCCGTCAACCTCCTGGGCGAGGGTCTGCGCGACCGCCTCGATCCGCGGACGCGCACCCCGTAGAGGGCTCCCCTGGCGCCGATGGCCGGGGGGGTGAGGGGGGCCACGGTTGGCAGCGCGGGCCGCGGCGTGTCATGCTCTCGCCGCGATATCGGCGGCATTGGTGGCATTGGCGGACGACAACGAGCTTCCGGCTCTCTTCAAACCGTGGGAGGTCTCTTCTTGCGCGGCATCTTCGAAAGAAAGAACCTGGACGACATCCTCGCGGCAGCCGAGGACCCGAAGTACGCCCTGAAGCGGACCCTGGGGCCGCTCAACATCACCCTCCTGGGGATCGGCGCCATCATCGGCGCCGGCATCTTCGCCACCATCGGCACCGCCGCGGCGGGGGACCAGGGGCGCCTGGGCGCCGGCCCCTCGCTGATGATCTCCTTCGCCATCACGGCGGTGGTCTGCGCCTTCACCGCCCTCTGCTACGCCGAGTTCGCCTCGATGGTGCCGATCTCGGGCTCGGCGTACACCTACTCCTATGCCACCCTGGGCGAGATCGTCGCCTGGATCATCGGCTGGGACCTGATCATCGAGTACGCGGTGGGGAACGTGGCGGTGGCCATCTCCTGGGCCAACTACTTCCGCACCCTGATGGCGGGGATCGGGATCAACATCCCGGCCTGGCTGTCGACCGACTACCGAACGGCGCGGAAGATCCCCGGCATCCTGGAGAGCGCCCCGCACCTCTTCGGCCACGCGATCGTCTTCAACCTCCTCGCCTTCCTGATCGTCGCCCTGATCACCATCGTCCTGGTCTGGGGGATCAAAGAGTCGGCCGAGTTCAACGCCATCATGGTGGGGATCAAGATCCTCGTCCTTCTCTTCTTCATCGGCGTGGCCTTCTACTACGTCTCGCCGCACACCATGGCCCACAACTGGATCCCCTTCCAGCCCAACGGCTGGAAAGGGACGTTCACCGGCGCGGCGGTGGTCTTCTTCGCCTACATCGGCTTCGACGCCGTCTCGACGGTCGCCGAGGAGACCAAGAACCCGAAGCGCGACCTGCCGATCGGCATCCTCGCCTCGCTCGTCATCTGTACCGTTTTCTACATGGTGGTGGCGGCGGTCTTCACCGGCATGCTCCCCTATCCGGAGCTGGTGCGGCGCCTGGCCAACGAGCAGGCCGAGCCGCTCACCATGGCGCTCAACCACGTGGCGCCGCAGGCGACCTGGGCGGCGACCATCGTGGCTCTGGGCTCGGTCATCGCCCACACCGCGGTGCTCCTCGTCTTCCAGCTCGGCCAGCCGCGCATCTTCTTCTCGATCGCCAGAGACGGCCTGCTGCCGCCGGTCTTCGCCAAGGTCCACCCGCGCTTCAAGACGCCGCACGTGACGACCATCCTCACCGGCGTCCTGGTGGGCGGGGTGGCGGCGGTGGCCTCGATCGACGAGATGGTCGACCTCACCAACATCGGCACCCTCTTCGCCTTCATCCTGGTCTGCGTCGGCATCACCATCCTGCGCCGCCGGGACCCCGACCGCCCCCGGCCGTTCCGGGTGCCCTTCGGCGACTGGCTCCTCCCCCTGCTGGGGGCCTCCTCCTGTCTCTTCCTCATGGTCTACCTGCCGCCGGCCTCCTGGTGGCGGTTCATCGGCTGGCTGGTCTTAGGGCTCTCGATCTACACCGCCTACGGCTACACCCGGAGCACCATCGGCCGCGCCCACGGCCGCCCGGAGCGTACGCCGCCCACCTTGAAGCTCGCCTCGGTCGGTTTCCTGTCGACCGCAGTCGGCCTCTTCTTCATCCCCCACGACGCCGGCCTCCCCACGCTTCTCCGTCAGGCGGGCGACGCCGCGGCAACCGATCACAGCCGTTCGCTCTTCGGCCTGGGGCTGATCGGGATCGGGCTGGTGCTCGGGATCGCCGGGACGATGCTGGGGATGGAGCGGCGGGGGGCGGGGCGGTAGGAGGACTGAATAGGGGCGGCGGGAAGCTCCGCCGCCCTTACGGGCGATTCACGCTGCCGTTCCCTCCGGAACCGCTCCCTATCGTCATCCTGCGGCGAGCCTCAGCGAGCCAAAGGACCTGGGCGGGGGCTTTTTCGTTCTCCTATCCTCGCTAGAAGAGGATCTTCAGGACTTCGTCGCGGTTCAACTCGTGGTGTCTCGCCACCTCCTGAAGGATGGAGGAGAGGGTACCCACTCGAAGCGGATCATGGCGAGGAATCGTGACGTGGTGCTCGCCGTTCCTCGCGGTAGTCAGGCGGAGGTGGCTTCCCGTTTGACGGGTGATCTCGTAACCGAGGAGTCGGAGGGCTCGGGCCAGGTCCTCCCCGGTCAGGCCGCGGGGCAGCCTCACGTGGCGATGACTTCTTCGCGGACGAAATGGAGGCGGAGAACCTTCGGCTCGCTGCCTTCGTCGAAGTGACAACGCACGGCGTCCCGGATCTGCTCGTGCAGGCCATCGAGGTCGTCAGCCTCGGTAAAGATCGCCTCGCCGAGGGCGCGGGCGGTGTATCCCCCTTCCGGGTCCTCTTCCACGACGAAGATCAACTCGCTCATAAGCGTTCATTGTACTCCGGGAGATCAGAGCAGGGATCGGAACGCCTGGCAGTCCTCGACTTCCAGGCAGAGCTCGATCGCTTCTCGCATCCGCTCCACCAAATCATCGAGAGACCGCGCCTGGGTATGGCAGCCACGCAGGCTGGGGACAGAACCCATGTAGTAACCCTCGCTGTCCCGTTCAATGATGATGTTGAAGTCTCTGGTCATGAGGCGGGCTCCTCTCCGCACTGTACAGGGACATGCTACCCTATCTCTTACAGGGCTCCCTGCCCAGACCGTCGCGTCATGAAACGCTCACTCGCCCTCCTCATCCTCCTCGCTTTCGCCGTCAGCCTGATCGGGGCGCATCCCTGCCAGGCGAAGGAGACGCGGAGCGCGGTGCCTCACTGCCATGCCATGCCAGGGATGCCGGGGATGGGGACATCCGCTCCGGTCTCGACGACCAGCGTCCACGCCCAGGGCCACGGCTGCTGTGGCCTGCCAGAGCCGGCGGGGGACTCGGCGCAGTGCGAGCGGGCCTGCTGTCTGCTCGCCGTCCTCTATGTACCGCCCACTCTCGCCGCCGTCGGCCCCTCGGCGATTCTGCCGGTGCCGGGCGCGGCGCGCGGCCTCTCGCTTTTCACCCCGTCGATCGACCACATCCCCCTGTAATCCCTCCGCCGCGGACGTCGCCTCGGGCCACTGGCCCGGAACTTGCGAAATCGTGGACCGGCCGTCGCTCGCGCCGGGCGGTCCCTGCGGAGGTATCTCTCATGCGATTGACGATCTCTCGGCTCAGTGGAGCCGTAGCCCTCAGCTTTTTACTTTCAGCTTTGTCCGCCCAAGCCCAGACGGCTCCCCCGGACCCGCACGCCGGCCATGACATGGGCACGATGCCGGGGATGCCGGGAATGCCCGGGATGCCCAAGACGGAAGAGCCCAAGAAGCAGCCCGACGCCATGGAAAGCATGCCGGGGATGCATGGCATGCACGAAATGCCCGCCTTCTTAGGCCCCTATGCCATGACCCGCGAGTCCTCGGGGACCTCCTGGCAGCCGGAGTCGGCGCCGCACCAGGGATTCCATTTCATGTCCGGCCCCTGGATGGGGATGCTCCATGGCGCGGCGACGCTGGTCTACGACGACCAGGGCGGCCGGCGGGGCGACGAGGACGTCTGGAGCTCCAACATGTTGATGGCCATGGCCAGCCGCGAGGCCGGCCCCGGCCGGCTGGGGCTGCGGGTCATGCTCTCCGCCGAACCCTGGACCGTCGGCACCAAGGGCTATCCGCTCCTCCTCCAGACCGGCGAGACCGCCGACGGCACCCACCGGCTGATCGACCGCCAGCATCCGCACGACCTCTTCATGGAGATCGCCGGCACCTACAGCCTGCCGCTCTCGGCGACCAGCGCGGTCTTCCTCTACGCCGGCCTTCCCGGCGAGCCGGCGCTCGGTCCCACCGCCTTTCCGCACCGCCTCTCGGCGATGGAGAACCCGGAGGCGCCGATCTCCCACCACTGGCTGGACTCGACCCACATCAGCTTCGGGGTGGCGACTCTCGGCTGGGTCCACGACCGGGTGAAGCTCGAGGGCTCGCTCTTCACCGGCCGCGAGCCGGACCAGAACCGCACCAACATCGAAAGCCCGAAAATGGACTCCTACTCCTTCCGCGCCACCTGGGCCGCCAGCCGCGACTGGTCGCTCCAGGTGAGCACCGGGCACCTGCACAGCCCCGAGCAGCTGGAGCCGGAGGTCGACACCCAGCGCACCACGGCCTCGGCGACCTACAACCGGGCGGGGAGCGAGGGGCGGAACTGGCAGACCACTTTCGCCTGGGGACGAAACGCCAAATCGCCTGGCACCACGGAGGACGCCCTGCTCGTCGAATCGGCGGCGAGCTTCGGCCCGGCGGGCCGGCACACCGTCTTCGGCCGCGCCGAGCGGGTCGAGGAGGACGAGCTGTTCGAGAGCGGACCGCTCGCCGGCCGGGTCTTCACGGTGAACAAGCTCTCGGCCGGCTACATCTACGACCTCTTGCAAAAGAACGAAGTGCGGCTCGGCCTGGGCGGGGTGGGGAGCGTCGCGCTCCTCCCTTCCCAACTCGACCCGGCGTACGGCCGGCAGCCGTTCTCCTGGATGATCTTCCTGCGGGCGCGGAACTGAAATCCGGAGTCCCGGGAGACGGGCCGTATCTGCTTACGCTGGCCCGTTGTCCCGGGAGCTGAGCCATATCTGCTTACGTTGGCCCGTTGTCCCGGGAGCTGAGCCATATCTGCTTACGCTGGCCCGTTGTCCCGGGAGCTGAGCCATATCTGCTTACGTTGGCCCAAAGTCCCGGGAGCTGGGCCGTATCTGCTTACGCTGGCTCAAAGTCCCGGGAGACGGGCCGTATCTGCTTACGCTGGACCAAAGTCCCGGGAGACGGGCTGTATCTGCGTACGCTGGCTCAGGCGAGCGTCGCCTCGCAGACCTTGGCGGTATCTGCGTATTGGCGGAAGCGCACGATTCGGCCGTCCCGGAGATCGTAGACGTGGGCGAAAGCGGCGGTGGTCGAGCGCCCCGTGGCCTTGTAGACGCCGCGGTACTCGCCCAGGGCGACGATCGTCTCCCCGGCATCCAGCCACTGGTGGACCACCGCCTGCCAGTCCACCCAGTCCGCCCCGAACTTGGCGAAGACCCCCTGGAGCACGGTATCCACCCCGACGTAGCGACCGCCGCCCGGGAAGCCCTCGCACTGGATCCACTCGATCTGCGGGTCGAAGATCTGACGGACGGTGCCCAGGTCGCGCCGGGCGAGCGCGCGGTACATCTCCTGCACGGTGGCAAGGTTGTTCATCCGGGCATTCTATCGAGGGTGGCGCTCCACCCCTACCGTACCACCAGCACCGGCGTCCGCACCCGGTGGCGCAGCGGGTTGACGGTCGAGCCGAAGAGGACGTCGCCCAGGAGCTTGTGGCCGTGGGCGCCCATCACCATCAGGTCGACCTCCTCCTTCTCGGCCATCTTGGCGAGCTCCTCGACCGGGGCGCCGTAGAGGAGGCACGTCCGGGCGGGGACCCCCGCCCGCTCCGCCTCGACCCGCGCCGACTCCAGGTAGCGCTGGTCGTCCTGGGTCTCCTTGTCGTCCGACTCGTGGCCGAAGTAGCGCGGGCCGAAGCCCTCGGCGACGTGGACCAGGAGGAGCTCGGCGCCGCTCGCCCGGGCGAGCAACAGGCCGTGCTGCAGGATCGGCCGGTCCGAGGCATCCGCGGCGAGCGCCACGGCGATCCGCCGGTAGGCGTGCGCCGGCAGCGCCGTGAGGACGGCGGGCTCCCCCTCCTCGGGGACCACCCGCGTCGCCCGGCGCAGGAGGGGATGGAGGGTGATGTAGAGGAGGAAGAGGCCGGTCGCGGCGAAGAACGCCACGACGCCGGCACGGAGGAGCATCGGCTGGCCCACCATCCATTCGCTGGTGAGCCCGATCACCAGCTTGATGTTCAACCCCACAATCACCGCGGCCGTCGCCCAGGCGAGGAGCTTCGTCCAGCGGCCGTTGGCGAATTCGCGCATCCGCCGTGGGTCGCCGGTGAACTGGACCAGGGGGATGACCGCGAAGGGGAGCTGGAGCGAGAGGATCACCTGGGAGAGGATGAGCAGCTTGTAGCTCCCGCGGTCGCCCAGGAAGAGGATGGTCAGAACCGCCGGGATGATGGCGAGGAGGCGGGTGACCAGCCGCCGCAGCCAGGGCCGCATGCGGAACTGGAGGAACCCCTCCATCACCACCTGGCCGGCAAGGGTGCCGGTGAGCGTCGAGCTCTGGCCGGCGCAGACCAGGGCGACGGCGAAGGCGGCGCTCGCCAGGCTGGTGCCGAGGAGCGGGGCGAGGAGCGAGTGGGCCTGGCCCAGCTCGGTGACCGCCTGGCCGTGACGGTTGAAGGTGGCGGCGGCGAGGACCAGGATGGCGGCGTTGACGAAAAAGGCGCAGTTGAGCGCCACCAGCGAGTCGACCAGGTTGTAGCGGTTGGCCTGCCGCATCCCCTCCGGCGTGCGGGAGACCTGGCGGGTCTGCACCAGGGCCGAGTGGAGATAGAGGTTGTGCGGCATGACCGTCGCCCCCAGCATGGCGATCGCCACGTAGAGCGCCTCGGTCGAGCCCAGGTGGGGGCGCAGCCCGGAGAGGACGGCGCCCCACTCCGGCTTGGCGAGGAAGATCTCGAAGACGAAACAGCCACCCACCGTCGCCACCATGGCGAGGATGATCCCCTCCATCCGTCGTATGCCCAGCCGCTGCATGGCGAGGAGGAGGAAGACGTCGAGCGCCGTGATCACCACCCCGGTCAGCAGGCTGACCCCGAAGAGGAGGTTGAGGCCGATCGCCGTCCCCAGCACCTCGGCGAGGTCGCAGGCCCCGATCGCCACCTCGCAGAGCAGCCAGAGGGCGATGGCGACCGGCTTGGGGTAGGTGTCGCGGCAGCCCTGGGCGAGGTCGCGGCCGGTGACGATCCCCAGGCGCGCCGAGAGGGTCTGCAGGAGGACCGCCATCAAATTCGAGAGGAGGAGAATCCACAGCAGCTGGTAGGCGAAGCGCGAGCCGCCCTCGATGTCGGTCGCCCAGTTGCCGGGGTCCATGTAGCCCACGCTCACCATGTAGGCCGGGCCGGCGAAGGCGAACAGCCGGCGCCACGCCCCCGGCGCGTGCGGGATGGCGACGCTGCCGTGGACCTCGTGAAGCGAGCGCGATCCCAGAGGGGAATCCGCCGCCACCGCCAGACTCTTCTTCGCCATGCGTGAGCTGCCTCTCCGGCTCCCCCGTTTCCCGGGCACCGGGAGAGGGGAAGATTTTGACTGCTCGAAATCATAACCTATAGAGGTCGAAACGGGAAGAGGGGTCCTCACCCCGGCGGCGCCCCTCCCGGCCCCTGAAGTTCCAGCCAGCGATCGAAAAAGGACGGGCCGCTCTCGCGAGAGGGCGGCCCGTTGCTGTTTTTGCCAGGACTCGGCGAGGGTGCCGGGGTCCAGCTCCCGGCAGGCTCCGAAGGGCCGGCGCAGGGAGCGGATGGCGACCCAACCGCCCCAGACCGGCACAGGTTTGCCGCAGTGCAGCACACGCCCGGAGCGGAGCCGGTCTCGTTACGGGCGGACGAGTGGCCGACCGCGGCGGAGAAGAACCGTTCTGGGGGAGAGCAGAGCTGCACCGCGGCCAAGCAGATCTCGACAGCTGCAGAACAGAGCTTCACCGCTCCGGTTAAGAACGATTCCGCCGCGGATCAGAGCTGCACCGCTCCAGACAAGAACCGTTCTGCCGCAGAACAGAGCTTCACCGCTCGAGACAAGAACGGTTCCGCCGCGGATCAGAACTGCACCGCTCCAGACAAGAACGGTTCCGCCGCAGAACAGAACGTCACCGCCGCAGAACCGTGGCCGCCCGCCGCGGTGAAGACCTCGCCGCGGGCTATCAGGAACCGTTCCCGAGCGACTCCGCGAGGGCGGGCAGGTCCTCCCCCCTGGGAGGGGGCGGGTTGGGTCAGGGGGGAGGTTAGGAGGGGGGCGGCCCGAGGTTCTATGGAAGATCCGGGATCGAAGGACCCGGAAGATCTTTTGTGCCAGAAGGTTGGGGCTCTCCGTGTGCCGTGGAACCGCCTGGATGGCCCCGGACAGGCTCTTCCGGCACTCCCGAATTCTGGTCCTACGCGCCTTACGGGAGCTGCTAAGATCCCGAATCGGACCCTGCTTCGTTGAAGTTGGAGGAGATCGATGCCGAGTTGGGAGCAGACGGAGCTCTGGCGGCAGTTGCTGAACCGCGCGCCGGAGTCGCAGGTGGTGGCGGTGCTGCGTCTTCACCTACCCGGGATCGAGACCGTCCTCTCGAAGGGCGGGACCGCTCCGCTCGACTTCACACTCCATGACGAGGACCATGCCTTCCGAGTCGCCCAGCGCATGGTGCAGGTTATCCCGGAGGGTGTACTGCCCAAGCTCTCCATCCCGGAGTTGGCGCTCCTCCTCCTCTCGGCCTACCTGCACGACATCGGGATGACCCCGGAGCGCGGCCAGGTGGCAGCGCACTACAACTACCTCACGATCGCCGCTCCCGGCCTCACCCCCCAGGAGCAGGAGGAGTTCGAGCTTTGGCTCGCCGAGCAGAACCGGCCGGTGACGCCGCCGATGTGGACCGAGGCGCCCACGCTTGACCAGCTCGCCCTGGCCGCTGAGTTGGTGACCTACTACTGCCGGTACAAGCACAATGACTGGAGCAAGGACTGGATCGAGAAGTACCTCCCAGCCCGGACAGAACACGGGGAGCCGCTCTTCTCTCGCTATCCTTCCTGGCGGGAGGATCTAATCGACGTCTGCCAGAGTCACCACTGGGGGATAGAGCGACTGCTGGACGAGGCGATGGACCCCAAGCTGCTCTCCTCAACCGAAATTGTCCACCTGCGCTATCTCGCCTGCGTCCTTCGAGTTGCAGACGTCCTGGACATCGACCCAGAGCGCACTCCGACAGTCGTACTCCGCCACCGTGACATCGCCGAGAGGAGCAGGATCTACTGGTGGAAGGACCAGGGGTTAGCGCTCACGATCCATCAGGACGATAGGCGGATCGCCGTGCGTGCCCGGCCGAAAAGCGCCTTCCTACATCGCGCGGTCCTCGACACGGCGGCAGGGATTGAAGCCGAGCTGAGGCTCTGCCGCAAGCTGGATGCGCAGAAACCTTTCCGCTATCTTCCTGCGCACTCCGACCTGCAGCACGCGTGGGACTTGGATGCCTCGCTTTATACGGACGTGCGTCCTTATAAAGACGCCTATGTTTACATCGAAGGGTCGTTTCGGCCCAACACGGAAAAGCTCTTAGAGCTCCTTGGTGGGACGGCGCTCTACGAGGAGCCCCTGTCCGCCGTCCGCGAGCTCCTCCAGAACGCGTTTGACGCGGTTCGGGAGCACATTGCCTCCGAACGGCTAGATCTGAATGATTTTGACAACCCCTCAGATCCCAAGTGGGAGGAGGAGCTGGGTCGACGGCACCTCGTTGAGCTGACCTTGGAGCCCGATCCTAAAGAGAGCCACCGCTGGTGGCTCGACTGTTCGGACGACGGCTCTGGTATGACCAAGGAGATTATCGAGAATCACCTCCTCGTCAGCGGCACGGTGACGAGGCCAGACTTGACCGAACTGGAGCGGAGCTGTAAAAAGAAAGGCTTTGCAGTCGGACGGACGGCTAAGTTCGGCATCGGTGTCTTGAGCTACTTCATGATCGCCGATCGGATCGAGATCACGACCCAGCGTAACGAGACTTGGGCCTTCACCACGGAAGGCGTGGGCTCCTTCGGTGAGCTACGCCCAGAGCCGAATCAACGCAGACGGGGGACAACTGTACGGCTGCGCTTGCGCGAGGATCTCGATCAGGAGGGCGCGCTTAGCTGGTTTGGTAACTTGGAGGAGTACGTGAAAGAAACAGTAGTGCGAATACCCTGCCGGCTGCAAGTAGCAGCCCCTACGCTTTTTGGTAAGATATTTGAGGCTCAGCACGGTTGGTTTCAATCAAAGGAAGAGTTGCGGCAAAAATGGCTAGGAGAATTCAGAGACGAGGAAATAGTCTCAACCCTCTCATGGCGAGAGGAGGAGGGAGTCCTGCTGCAGGGCGAACCGGGAGGTCCCCAGCAGTGCCTGGCAAGGTACCGCTTGCAGCTACCGGTCTGGCGGACTATCGCTGGTGACTGTCGGTTGCATCTTCAGCTACGCCATTCCAGCACAGAGGCAGATTTCGAAGTTGTTAGACACCCATGGGGAGAATTGTTCACTGGCGGGACCTTACAAGTAATGAGCTTCCGCGGAATGGCAACTGAAGTGTCCGAAGTACATGCAATTGGCGGCGTCCTTCAGATTGACTGGATCTCAGGCGATGCCGGCAGTCTCTCAGTTAACCGGAACGAATTTGTACCTACTCCTGCTATAGAAGACCTTCTGCGACAGAAGATCTCTGCGGTCCTGCAGCAGTCTATAGACTCAGCCCCCCTATTGGATCTTCTGAATTTTCCGAATCAGCAACCCCGGACCTTCGCATGGCTTATGGTCGATCCCGAAAGTGCATTCCTCCGGCTACGCCCCGTACGCTTTCCCGCCATCCACGGCTTGTTTGTTACTCTTGAGCCACAGAGGTCATGGAGTGCCGCTCGCACTATCTCGTGGCGCGGGAAGGAGGTCGATGTGGTATCGCCTCTGCTTGGAGTAAAGAGCGACAAAATAAGTTGTGAACAAATATCTTGGCGAGGATTTATGCCTAACTATATTCTCTATACTGATTTAAACAACCGATTCGAATTGATACCGTTGTGGTCCGACAGCCCGCCCATGACTGAGGCGCAGATATCTTATTGTCGCTTCCCGCCCGAATGGATAAATCTCCTATACGCCACAACTGACCTAGGCATCCACCTAAATCCGGATCACGAGCTTATTGCAGGCTTCTCGCTTAGTGAGGTCTGGAAACTCCTCATGGAGGGCAAGGACCAGATATCCTCAATACTCCAGAGTGTCGTTTCGAAGAATGCGCTATGGGGATGGATAGACGTAGGCCGCCAGCGGCCCGAAACTGAGCCATGGCAGGCTGAGCTAGAGCGACCAGTCCTCGGTTGGGAGGGAACCGGTTATGGTCTAGGATTCCTGACTGTAAGAACTCAGGATTACACACTAGAACTCCGGAGGCGTGAGGATATCGAGATTTACCTCCAGCCGCCACATGCCGACTGGCAGTTGAAGGTCGGGTTGAGGGAGCCACAAGATAACGAATGAAGAGAGCCAGGCGACTGGAGCGCGGCGGCTCGGCTATGTCCGGCTCCGCTCGTGGGGAGGCGATGGGACGAGCAACCGGCACACGTGGAGTGGAGGCCCCCTCCCACATCCGTCGCCGAGGCTCCCTCAGGATGGGGCCTGAGATTTACTTGACCGGGAGACAAGGACTATGAGTGACTTAACTGAGTATGCGAGGGCGCGGGCGGCGCGTGACCCTGAGTTTGCGGACAACCTTGAGGCAGGATACGAAGGCCTCAAGGTCGGCGTCCCGCTTCGGCAGGCCAAAGCAGCACAGGCTTCCCCGCCAGTTTGCACCTGCAAGGCGGAGGAGAGGGAGAAGAAGTAGCGAGCGGCCATACCACCTGCCGATCCCTGTATGCTTCCACCATGCGCGCCATCAAGCTGCAGACCCAGGTCGAGAAGGATCACACACTTCGCCTCAAGTTGCCCGAGGACGTAGAGGAAGGTCCGGCGGAGGTGATCGTGCTCGTGCCGGAAGCGGCGGAGCGGTCCCGGCATACCTTGGCCGACTTCCTGGCCCATCTCTCTCAACGCCCGAGAACGATCCGGAGCAAGCAGGAAATCGATCAATATCTCCAGGAAGAGCGGGGGAGCTGGGAGCGCTGATGGCGAGGGTCTACCTGGACTGTCTGCGTCGTCTTTTAGACAGGGTCTGCGGGATAGCAGGCTCCGGGAGGTCGCCTATGGGGCGAGATTCCAGAAATGCAGAGCCGTGGTATCCTGGGCATCATGAGCCCTGCTAACGTCTCCGCCATCCTTAGGCTCCCCGCCGAAGAGCGGCTGCAACTGGTTGAGCTGATCTGGGAAAGCCTCACGGCGACGCCTGCGGCCCTTCCCTTGAGCGACGCACACCGCGCAGCCATCGACGAGCGTCTGGCCGAGCACGAGCTCAACCCAGACGACATCGTCTCCCGAGATGAAGTGCTCGCCGAGGCCCGGCGAGGTTAATGGCTCTGCCCGTCGTCTTCAGGCGACGCGTCGGAAAAGACCTGGCCGGCGGCTATCGGTGGTACGAGGAACAACGGAGCGGCCTCGGCGAGGAGTTCCTGGCCGCCGTTGACGCGACCTTCAACGCGATCGAACAGTTCCCAGAGATGTTTGCGCGCGTGCAAGGTGACGTACGCCGCTCCAGCGTCTCCCGGTTCCCCTATGCGGTGTTCTACCGGATCGAACCTAAGCGGCTCCTGATCCTGGCAGTCCTTCATACAGCCCGTGATCCACGCCTCTGGCCGCAGCCTCGCCCGCGGGCGAGACGCTGAGCGGGGAGGTTGCGGAGGGCTCGCTGAAGAGCCCCACCGCCCTGGCGCGTTCCTTGCTAGAATGCTTCCCGCCCATGAGTGTCACCGCCCGGTTTGCCCATCGCTTCCGCTTCCTGGCGCTGCTCCAGGCGAGCCTCGTCGTGGGGGCGGTGTACGACCTCATCTTTGCCGTCTTCATGATCGTGGCGCCGGGGCTGCCCACCCGCATCCTCCGGCTGCCCTTGCCGGGCGAAGCGTTCTATCTCTGGCTGATGGCCGTCCTTCTCGGCATGCTGGCCTGTCTCTACCTGCTGGCGGCCCACGACCCGCGGCGCTATAGCGGGATCATCGTCGTCGCCATCGCCGGCCGGCTGTGCGGGGCCCTGGCCCTCGCCGTGGCGGGGATCGCCGAGCCCCGGCTGCTCCCCGGGATCGCCGTGCTCGCGGTTTGCGACTTTGCCCTGGGATTGGCTCCCGCGCTCTTCTGGCTTCCCCTTCGGCGATGAGCTGCCGGTGAAGCGACGACTGACCACGACCACCGGCGAGCTCGCCCTGCTCACCGGCCAGGCGTTCGCCGCTCTCGTCCGCCCGCCCTACGAGTGGAACCTGTGGCTCGTCCAGATGGAGCAGATCGGCGTCCGCTCCCTCGGGGTTGCCGGCATCACCACCATCTTCACCGGCATGGTCATGGCCCTCCAGACCGCCTACAGCCTCCCCTCCCTGGGGATCAAGTACTACATCGGCTCGGTGGTCTCGAAGTCGGTGGTGCGCGAGCTCGGGCCGGTCCTGACCGCCCTCATCGTCGGCGGCCGGATCGGCTCCGGCATGACCGCCGAGATCGGCACCATGAAGGTGACCGAGCAGATCGACGCCCTGCGCTCGATGGCCGCCAGCCCGGTCAAGAAGCTGGTCGTGCCCAAGCTCGTCGCCACCCTCGTCATGCTCCCCGCCCTGACCATCCTGGGCGACGCCCTAGGCATCCTGGGCGGCCTCTTCGTCGGCGTCTTCCAGCTCGGCCTGCCGGCCGGCCTCTACTGGAACGACGTCCTCTCCACTCTCACCCTGGGCGACCTGGCGAGCGGCATCGGCAAGTCGTTCTTCTTCGGGTATTTCATTACGATCGTCGGCTGCTACAATGGGCTCACCACCGAGGGCGGCGCCGACGGCGTCGGCCGGGCGACGACCAATACCGTGGTCCTGGCTGCCATTCTCGTCCTCATCTCCGACTTCTTCCTTACCAAGCTCTTCATCCTGGCATGAGTTTGCATACGAGGACCGCCGTGACGGATGCGCTCTACACGGTGCGTGGGCTGACCAAGAGCTACGGCGACCACGTCGTCCTCGACCACGTCGACTTCGAGGTCCGGCGCGGCGAGTGCCTGGTGATTCTCGGCCGCTCGGGGAGCGGCAAGAGCGTCACCCTGCGCCAGCTCGACGGGCTGGAGCCGCCGGACGCCGGGAGCATCCTGTTCGACGGCACCGACATCGCCCACCTCCCCGAGCGGGACCTCTACCCGTTGCGCCGCCGGGTCGCCATGCTCTTCCAGAGCGGTGCCCTCTTCGACTCGATGAACGTCTTCGACAACGTCGCGTTCCCGCTGCGCGAGCACACCGACGACTCGGAAGAGGAGATCGCGGCCAAGGTCCAGGAGAAGCTCGGCCTGGTGCACCTCTCGGGGGTCGAGGAGAAGGCGCCGTCCGACCTCTCGGGAGGGATGAAGAAGCGGGTCGCCCTCGCCCGCTCGCTCGCCCTGGACCCCGAGGCGGTGCTCTTCGACGAGCCGACGACCGGCCTCGATCCCATCACCTCGGCGACCATCGGCTCGCTCATCCGCAGCATCCAGAAGGACTTGGGGGTGACCGCCGTGGTCGTCACCCACGACCTGGCGCTCGCCGAACGGGTGGGGGACCGGCTGGTCTTCCTCGCGGACGGACGCCTCCGCTTCACCGGCGGCTGGGACGAGGCCCGCGCCAGCCAGGACCCCCGGCTGGCGGACTTCCTGGCCGGCCGCGAGGAGGAGGACTGATGGCCGGGTCGCCGGACGGGCGGGTGGCGCGGACGGCCAAGGTGGGGGCCGTGGTCCTTTCGGCGGTGGCCGTCCTCGCCGTCAGCGTCTTCTTGATCGGCCAGGAGAACGACCTGTTCAGCCGCAAGAACCACTACTACGTCGACCTCCAGACCGTCTCCGGCATCCGGCCCGGCAACCCGGTGGAGCTCGACGGCGTCACGGTCGGCGCCGTCAACCGGGTGGTCCTGCCGCGCGACCCGGCGCGGAAATTCATCCGCGTCCGGATCACCGTCGACCGCCGCTACGAGCGGCGGGTGCGCGCCGACTCGCTGGTGCGGATCAAGACCCTGGGCCTCCTGGGAGACAAGTTCCTGGAGCTCAACTCCGGCTCGCCGGTCCTCCCCGAGGTCCCCGACGAGGGCGCCCTGCGCGCCGCCCCGGCGACCGGCGTCGACGCCCTGCTCGCCTCCTCGGCGGGCGTGATGGACAACGTCTCGATCCTCTCCTACCAGCTGAAGAACATCCTCGGTCGGGTCGACCGCGGCGAGGGGCTCCTGGGCGAGCTGACCTCGGACTCCGAGGCGAGCCGGCGCCTGAAAGCCCAGGTCTTCGCCACCCTCGACACTCTCCAGAGGGTGGCCAACAAGCTCGACTCCGGCCGCGGCCCCCTGCCACGGCTGCTCAACGACCGCCGGCTCGCCGACCGCCTGGCCGAGTCGGTCGACAGCCTCCACGCCATCGTCGCCTCCGCCCAGAGCGGCCCGGGTCTCCTCCCCGGCCTGCTCAACGACCCGAAGACCCGCCAGGACTACGACCAGACGGTCGCCGCGCTACGGCAGGTGGCGACCGACCTGCAGAAATTCTCCGCCGAGCTCGACCACGGCCAGGGCCTGGTGCCCCGCCTGGTCCACGACGAGGCCTACGGGCACGAAGTGACGGAGAACCTGCGTCAACTCGTAGACAGGTTGAACGGAGTGTCGGAGAAGCTGGCGACCGGCAAGGGCACGGCGGCCCAGCTGATCAACGACCCGCAGATCTACGACGCGGTCAACGACATCCTGGTCGGGGTCAACGATTCGAAGCTGCTGCGCTGGCTGATCCGCAACCGTCAGAAGGCGGGGATAGAACATCGCTACAATGAGGCCCAGGGGCGGAAAGACCCCAAGCCCAACGACTCCGACGGGGCGAGCGCTGCCCCCCTTCCGGTGCCCCAGCCGACCGAGCCCCCCGCCTCGCCACCACCTCCCCTTTGAGGATTTTATGCACATCCTGATCACCGGCGGTGCCGGCTTCATCGGCTCGCACCTCACCCGGCGTCTCCTCGGCCGCGGCGACCGGGTGACGGTGCTCGACGATTTCAACGATTACTACGACCCGGCCCACAAGCGCGCCAACGTCGCCCCCCTCCTCGATCGGCCGGACTACCGGTTGATCGAGGGCGACATCCGCGACGCCTCGCTGGTCGACCGCCTCTTCGCCGAGGACACCCTGGACGCCGTGGTCCACCTGGCCGCCCGCGCCGGGGTGCGCCCGTCGCTCGCCGAGCCCATCCTCTATGAGGACGTGAACTGCATCGGCACTCTCCGCCTGCTCGAGGCGGCCCGCCGGCACGGCCCCGACCTCTTCCTCTTCGGCTCCTCCTCCTCGGTCTACGGGATCAACCGGAAGGTGCCGTTCGCCGAGGACGACCCCGTCGACCAGCCGATCAGCCCCTACGCCACGACCAAGCGGGCGGGCGAGCTGCTCTGCTACAACTACCATCACCTCTATGGGATGCGCACCGCCTGCCTGCGCTTCTTCACGGTCTACGGCCCGGCGCAGCGGCCGGAGATGGCGATCCACAAGTTCACCGACCTCCTCGCCCGCGGCAAGCCGATCCCCATGTACGGCGACGGGGAGAGCCGGCGGGACTATACTTACGTCGACGACATCGTCGACGGCCTGGTCGCCACCCTGGAGCTCGCCCCCGGTTTCGAGATCCTGAACTTGGGCGGCGCCGAGACGACTTCGCTCAAGGACCTGATCCACGGGCTGGCCGAAGAGCTTGCCGTGGTGCCGCGCATCGATTATCTTCCGAACCAGCCCGGGGACGTGCCGATCACCTATGCCGACGTGTCGAAGGCCGCCCGGCTCCTGGGCTACTCCCCCAAGGTCCCGATCCGCGAAGGGTTGAAACGCTTCGTGGCCTGGTATAAGGACGTGAAACGATGAACATCTGCGTCGTGGGAAGCGGTTACGTCGGACTGGTGACGGGCGCCTGCCTGGCCGATTTCGGCATGCACGTGGTGGGCGTCGACAAGGACGCGGAGAAGGTCGCGGCGCTCCGGCAGGGCAAGGTGCCGATCTACGAGCCGGGCCTCGAAACCCTGGTGCAGAAGAACATGGAGGAGGGACGCCTCGCCTTCACCACCGACCTCGGGCCGGCGATCGAGCAGGCGCAGGCGATCTTCATCGCCGTCGGCACGCCACCCAAGGCGGACGGCTCGGCCGACCTCACCTTCATCCGCGAGGTCGCCACCTCGATCGCCCGGCACTTGAACGGCTACAAGGTGATCGTCACCAAGAGCACGGTGCCGATCGGCACCGGCAAGATGATCGAGTCGCTGATCGCCGAGGGAAGCGCCGAGAACGGCCACGGCCGGCACACCTTCGCCGTGGTGTCGAACCCCGAGTTCCTGCGCGAGGGCTCGGCGATCGACGACTTCATGCACCCCGACCGGGTGGTGATCGGCAGCCGCGACCCCAAGGCGATCGAGCTGTTGCAGGACGTCTACTCGCCGCTCGCCGCCGCCGACGTCCCCTTCGTCATCACCGACGTCGAGAGCGCCGAGCTCATCAAGTACGCCTCGAACGGCTTCCTCGCAGTCAAGATCGCCTTCATCAACGAGGTGGCAGAGCTCTGCGAGGCGCTGGGCGCGAACGTCGAGGTGGTGGCGCGCGGCATGGGCCTCGACAACCGGATCGGCCCCAAGTTCCTCCACGCCGGCCCCGGCTTCGGCGGCTCCTGCTTCCCCAAGGACACCCGCGCCGCGGCGCAGATCGCCCGCGACTGCGGCCTGCGCTTCCGCATCATCGAGGCGGTGCTCGACGCCAACGAGCGCACCAAGGAGCGGATGGTGGGGAAGATCGAGCACGCTCTCGGCGGCATCGAGGGCCAGCGGATCGGCGTCCTCGGGCTCTCCTTCAAGCCCAACACCGACGACATCCGCGAGTCGCCCGCCCTCCCCATCGTGCGCGGCCTGCTCGACGGCGGGGCGACGGTCTCTGTCTTCGATCCCGAGGCCATGGAGGGCTGCAAGCCGCTCTTCCCCGAGGCCCTGTTCTGCGACAACGCCTACGACGCCGCGACCGGCGCCGACGCGCTCGTCATCTGCACTGAGTGGAACCAGTTCCGGAAGCTCGAGCTGCCGCGCCTCCACCAGCTGATGCGGCGGCCGCTCGTCGTCGATCTGCGCAACCTCTACGAGCCGGAGAAGATGGCCGCCGAGCGCTTCGAGTACGTCTCGGTCGGCCGTCCCGACGGGCTGCCGGACCGCCGGGTGGAGGAGCGCGGGCATCCGCCCCCCCCGGCGCGCGCGAAGAGCCGGGCGAACAGCCGGCCGGGGGTGCTCCCCTCGTGACCCACGCCCTGATCACGGGAGGGGCGGGTTTCCTCGGCTCGCACCTCTGCGAACGTCTGCTGGCCGAGGGCCACCGGGTCACCTGCGTCGACAACCTGTTGACCGGCAGCCGGGAGAACCTGGCGCACCTCCTGCCGCGCCCCGACTTCCGCTTCGTCGAGCACGACGTCACCCGCCCCTTCGAGATCGAGGGGGAGGTCGACTTCGTCCTCCACTTCGCCTCGCCGGCCTCGCCCATCGACTACCTGGAGCTGCCCATCCAGACTCTCAAGGTGGGCTCGCTCGGCACCCACAACACCCTGGGCCTCGCCAAGGCCAAGCGGGCGCGCTACCTGCTCGCCTCGACCTCCGAGGTCTACGGCGACCCGCTCGTCCACCCCCAGCCCGAGACCTACTGGGGGAACGTCAACCCGGTAGGGCCGCGCGGCGTCTACGACGAGGCCAAGCGCTTCGCCGAGGCGATGGCGATGGCGTACCACCGTACCCACAAGCTCGACGTGCGGATCGTGCGCATCTTCAACACCTACGGACCGCGCATGCGGCGGCGGGACGGCCGGGTGGTGCCCGCCTTCGTGTCCCAAGCCCTGGCCGGCGAGCCGATGACGGTGTTCGGCGACGGCAGCCAGACCCGCTCGTTCTGCTACGTGGCGGACCTCGTCGAGGGGCTCTACCGGCTGCTCCTGTCGGACATCACCACTCCGGTCAACATCGGCAACCCGCACGAGATGACGATCCTGGAGTTCGCGAAGATCATCCGCGAGCAGACCGGCAGCCGCTCGGAGATCGTCTTCCGCCCGCTCCCCGAGGACGATCCCAAGACCCGCCAGCCGGACATCACGATCGCCCGCGCCCGGCTGGGCTGGGAGCCGCGGGTGGGCCTGGCCGAGGGGTTGACCGACACCATCCGTTACTTCCGGGCGGCTCTCACCGGGGTGTAGACTCCCGACATGGACCCCTTGAATCTCGAAATCCGCAACGCCGTCTCCTCGCTGACCTTCGCGCTCGGGAAGTACCCGGAGCGGGTGGAGGTCGTCCCCCTCGCCCAGCTGGTGACCGAGAGCGCCCGGAAGAACGAGAAGCGGCCGGCCTACGTCAAGCTCTCGGTGCCCGACGACGTCGTCAAGACGCTGCGCGGCAAGCCGGGCGACGGGCAGGACCTGGTGCTCTTCGTGGTGGTGCCGAAAGAGGTCCTGGAGCGCAAAGAGAGCCGGATCATCCTGCCCGGGGAGGTGCGCTGATGTCCGAAACTCCACCGGAAGCGACCGTCGCCTGTTCGCGCTGCCACCTCCCGGACGTGCCGGCTTTGAAGAAGCCGCCGCTCTACGGGCCGATCGGCAAGGAGGTCCAGGCGCGGGTCTGCACCTACTGCTGGGAAGAGTGGCAGAAAGCGGAAGTGATGGTGATCAACGAGCTGCGTCTGAACTTCATGGACCCGGCGGCGCAGACCACCCTCAATCGTCAGATGCGGGAGTTCTTCCTGTTCGATCCGCCCGGGTCCCCGGTCGGCCCGGTCCCTCCGGCCGACCCGACGCCCTGAGACGAGCCGCCGTTTGACCACCGAGACCGCCTCTCCGGCGCGCCGTGTGCCGCGCCGCCTGCTCGTCCGTTTCGGGCTGCTGGTGGTGCTGGTGGTCGGCGGCTTCCTGGCCCTGAAGCTCTCGCCCCTCGGCCGTCACCTGAACGAGCACGACCTCCTGGCCGCCTTCCAGTCGATCCGGGCGAGCCCCTGGGCGCCGGCGGCGCTCCTCGCCGCCTATCTCGTGCTCTGCCCGATGGGGCTCCCGGCGAGCCCGCTGATGGTGACCGGCGCCGTCCTCTTCGGGGTGGCCTGGGGATCGCTGTGGAACATCCTGGGCACGGTCCTCGGGGGGACGGTGACCTACTTCCTGGGCCGCCTCCTGGGGCGCGACTTCGTCGCCCATTTCGCCGGCAAGCGCCTGCAGAGGATCGAGCGGCAGATCTCGAAGCGCGGCTTCTGGGGGCTCGTGGGGCTCCGCTTCCTTCCCATCCCCTTCGCGCTCGTCAACTACACCGCGGCGCTCGTCGGCATCCCTCCGGCCCTCTTCCTCACCACCCTGACCCTGGGGCTCATCCTCCCCAACATCCTCTACACCTACGCCACCAACGCCGTCTACCACGCGGCAAGCGGCGCCCGCTCCCACGTCTACCTGAACCTGGCGATCGCCATCGCGCTCCTCGCCGTCCTGATGTTCCTGCCCCAGGTGATCGTGGGCTGGAAGCGGAAGAAGCGGTATGCGGAGATCCGGGAGCGGCGGCGGGGGCGGACGGCGTAAGCAGACGGATCGCTCAGCAGCTTACCTGCGAGCTCCCCTCTTCGCAGCCTTTGCCGTGACTTCTTCTGCTGCCTCTTGGGAGGCGGCGAGCGTCTCGCCCGAGTATTCGTCCTTCCAGATGGTCGTCGTGTCGGGATCGGCGATATGAATCCTCACCGTGCCGCCGAGCGCCGTCGCGAGCTTCACCATCGTGTTGAGCGTGAAGTTTCCGCCGTTCAGGAGCTTGGTGACGTGAGGACGGGAGGTGCCCATGCGCCGGGCGAGCTCGGCCTGCGAGATGCTCATGCGCTTCATCCGCGCGTGAAGGTCGCGAGTAAAGTCAGTTTCGGCAATGTCGCGCCAGTACTCGTCCGTTTGCTCGGAGCGCTCGATCAGACGAGACAGCTTTTCTGCGAGGCTCATCGTTTTCTCCGCACCAGATGGGTGCCTTCGATGACGTTCAAAGTGCCGGCTGCGAGCGCCTGGAAATAGCGCTCTCGTTCCTGGGTAGCAGCGGCGATCTCTTCGGGTGGCGTCTTCTGGAAGGTCTTCACGAAGGCACGTACGCAGATTACCTTCGTCTTTTGCGGGTCGCCATAGAACCAGAGGACCCGCACCTTCGGGCCGCGGCTCTCTCCCTTCCGGAACTCGTAGAGATGATCGGAACCCGCCATCAGCTTGCAGATCGTGCTATTTCCCTCCTGCGGACCGTGAGCAGGGACGCTCTGCACGAGAAGGGAAGTCATGGCATTCTTCGGGCCTTTGGCCGATCCCCAGTCTGATAGCTCGTCGAGCACCTGCTCGGTGAGCAGGACGGACCAGCGCGAGGCGCCGACCCGGATCAGCTCCATGGTAACTTGGAAGTTACCATCGGGTCAAGGAGCGACACCTCCCGCAAGGTAGAGCGGAGCATCGAGGGATTCCTCCTCAGCCTTCCGGCGGGGCGAGCGCGCGGAGGCCATCCAGGAAGCGGAGGATGCGCTCCAGCTTGCGGGGGACCTCCTCCGCGAAGCTGGCGGGATCGGGATCTCCCTCGCAGAGCTCGCGGCAGACGGTCTCCAGCCGCGCCACGGCCTCCGCGGTGAGCCCCTTGTAGGGGGCGATCTTCTTCAGATCGGGGATCAGCCGCCAGAGGATGTCCTGCAGGAACGGGTTGACGGCGTGAAACATGGCGACCGGAATCCGCGAATGCTTTTCGAGCAGCCGCTGGGTCATCCGGAAGCTGCTCCAGTGCGTGCTGGTCGGCGCCTGCAGATCGACGAGCACGGCCTGGATTCGCGCCATGACCTTCTCCGGACCATCCGCCGACGGGCGGGGAGCCGCGGGTGGGGGTGAGGGGACCGGCGCGGACACCTGGGCGACCGGCGGTGGAGACCGGCGCGGCGGCGGTAGGGGCACCGCGGTCGGCTTGGTTGATTTTGGCGATGCCGGCGATATTGGCGATGTTGGCGAGATTGGCGATTTTGGCAGCGTGGGCACTGCCTGCGGTATCGGTGGGGCTGGTGTCGCCGGCGATGTGGCGGGCTCCGCGGGCTCCCGCACCGCGAGGGAGGCCCGTCGCTGCACGGAAGCCAGGAGCATCTCGAAGAAGATCCGCAGATCGTCCTCGGCGAGGAGGGGCACGAGGACGTCGAGATCGGGAGCGGCGCCGGGGACCGCTTCCTTCGGCGACGGTTTCCGTCCCGCCGCAGCTGCCGATACCGCCTTGCCGCGCAGGCCGTTGACCTTCTTCTCCCCGATCATCCCCTTGAGGATGTCGACGTCGAGAACGGCGGCCACCTCCAGGGTGAGCTGCACGAGGCTGGCGAAGACCGGCACGAGGTCGGGCGTATCCCCCGGGCCGGGCAGCAGCCAGGTCTGCTGATGGAGCCGTTCCAACTCGTTGATCCGCGCCGAGAGGAGCACCTCGCGGCGGCTGATCTGGTGGTAGTCGCCGGAGTAGAGGGCGCGGCGGCTGCGCGCCTTCAGGAGGCGGCCGATCTTGCCGCGCAGGCTGGGGAGATCGGCCAGGGCGTACTGGTCGATCCGCCGGCGCTGCCGCCAGCGCTCCAGGAGCTCGGTGAAGGGGATCTGCTCCGGCAGGTGGCGGATGGCGGCGACCGCCTCGCGCAGGGCCACCACCAGCTCGCGGGTACAGCGGAACTCCTCGGCCTTCTCGGGGAAGAGCACCGGTTCGAGCTCGACGCCGTCCCAGGTCCCCTCGCCGATGAGGTTGGCCGCCGCGCCCATCAGGGAGCTGGCGTATTTCCCCTTGAGATCGGCGGCGAGCTCGCAGAGGCCCTGCCTGTCGGCGGGGGTCGGCGGGGTCGCCGGACCACGATCCCGCATCGTCTCCAGGCTGCTCTCGAGGCGTTTCAGATCGCGGGCGACCATCCGGTGGATGCCGCCGAAGAGGAAGCCGATGTCCTCCTGGGTTGGTCCGTCCGAGCCGGGCTCTCCCCCGGGGGGGATCTCGCGCACCAGCCGGTCGACCCGGTCGGGGACCCCGCGGATGGCGACGATGAGCCCGCCGATCATGGCGAGGAGGGCGTCGGGGTCTTCGGGCGGATAGTAGAGCAGGTCCCACGGGGCGGCCTGCTCCAGCTCGTCGACGCCGTCGCGCACGAAGGCGTAGACCGCCTTCTTGACGGCGCCCAGGCGGACGAGCACCTCCTCGCAGGTGCCCGGCGGCGCAGCTCTCCGGGGAGGAGCCGCATCCGCCGGGCCGCCTGTCCAGTCATTGGGCCCATCGCCGATCAGCCCATTCGGCAGCAACAGGGACTCGTCTTTCATCTTCAGATCAAAGACAGAGTATACCCCCCCGGGGGCGGGTTGGGGAGAGCCCCCTACCGCACCCGCTTGCCGGTCTGATCCCTCCCTCCCTGGTGGAGGACGAGCTCGGTCGCCTTGCCGTCGGGGCCGCGGTGGAAGGAGATCGCCGCGTCGACCTCCTGCAGGAAGAACTCCTCCGGCGACTGGGCGAAGAGGTCCAGGCGGCCCTGGCCGGTGGCCTGGAGGGCCAGGTGGTCCCCCTCCCGGGTGATGGCGATCTCGAACTGGGGGGTCAGGGCATAGGTGCCGACCAGGCCGTCGAGCAGGGCGGGGGCGACCGCCACGGCCTGCTTCTCGGCCGGCAGCGGCTCGGTCGTCCGCGGGGCGGTTTCGGTACCGCCGTTGCGGTGCTCGATCACCAGGCCCGCTACCTTTCCCGAGGCGTCGGTCGTGAAGTGTACGGTATCCGCGAAATCGGCATAGAAGAAGTCGGTCGGGGAGGCCGCCAGGGCCGCGGTCCTCTCGCCGCCGGGGAGGCGCTGGGTGACCAGGTGATCCCCCTCGCGCCGCACCACCCGGGTGATCGTCTCGTCGGTCCGGTAGACCCCCACATAGCGGTCGAGGATCGGCGGGGCGACCGGGACGGCCTTCCGGTCTTCCAGTGCCCTCCCGATGATGATGGCGGCGATGCGCAGGGAGACGTCGTCCGGCGACGGCTGGTGGTCGGCGTTGTTCGACAGGACGACGACGACGAGGTGATCGTCGGGCATCGTCAGAAGCGCGGTCGTGAAGCCGTTGATCCCGCCGTTGTGCTCGACCACCCGGTGCCCCGCGTAGCTCCAGACCCCGAGCCCGTAGCCGTAGCCGGTCGGCCGTCCGCTCTTCAGGTGGTAGGAGGTGGTCATCCGGTCGAGGAGGTCCTTCCTCACCAGGGTGCCGGCGGCGAGCGCCCGGGCCCAGCGGTCGAGGTCGTCCACCGTCGAGACCAGGGCTCCGGCGGCATAGGGGTGGGTCATGCTGATATAGCTGGCGTTCTGGTAGTAGCCCGGTTCTCCCTCGTAGCCGGCGACCCGGCCGGGGACGATCGGGGCGTCGGCGCCGTAGGTGGTATGGGTGAGCCCCAGGGGGGTGAAGAGAGTCTCGGCCATCCAGTCGGCGTAGGGCTTGCCGGTCACCTTCTCGACGATCGCCCCGAGGAGGAAGTAGCCCGAGTTGTCGTAGAGCCACTTCTCCCCCGGCGCGAAGTCCGCCGGCTGGTCCTTGAACAGGTCGACGATCTGGGCGACGGAGAGGTCCTCGCGGATCCTCTTGCGCCACTCGGCGAGGCTGGTGTAGCTCTTGATCCCCGAGGTATGGGTGAGGAGGTTCTCGATCGTGATCCTCTGGCCGTGGGTGGGATAGTCGGGGAGGTATTTGGTGATCTCGTCGTCCAGGCCGAGCTTCCCCTGCTCGGCGAGCTTCAGGACGGCCACGGCGGTGAACTGCTTGGTGATCGAGCCGATGCGGAAGACCATCTCCGGCCGGATCGGCACCGAGATCTCCAGGTTCGCCATCCCATACCCCTGGCGCAGGAGCACCTGGCCGTCCCTCTCGACCAGCACCGCCGCCCCCGGCTCGCCGGCCGGATAGGTCTTCTGGAGCAGCTGGTCGATCCGCGCTACGAGGTCGGCGCCGGCGGTGGCCGCCCGGGCGGGAGGGGCGGGGAGGAGGGCATAGAGCAGAAGCAGGACGGAGAGAACGAGGCGTCGCGGCATGGGGTGGTCCTTTCGTGGACGGTCCAGCTGTTCTTACGGGGCGGAGGCAGGGAAGGTTCCCCCTTCCCGCAGGATGGTCGCCGGTCCAGGTTATGAACAAGCTATACTCCCGCGATGTCTCTCGTCCAGTCCTTCAGCTGGCTTCACCTGACGGATTTACACTATGGCCAGGCCGGCCAGGGCCCGCTCTGGCCGAACGTCCGGCAGGCCCTCTTTGCCGATCTCAAATCACTTCACAAACGCTGCGGTCCCTGGCAGGCCGTTTTCTTCACGGGCGATCTGGTCTTTTCGGGTCGTGAGGAAGACTTCGAAAAGTTCGAGAACGAGGTTCTGGCCCGCTTGTGGAAAGAGCTCGACAAGCTTGGCTCCGGAGATGCCGTTTTGCTGGCGGTGCCGGGCAACCACGATCTGGTGCGGCCTCCCCGCGAGTGGCCACCCGCCGTCGTCCTGCAGCTCAAGCGTCCGGGCGGATTTCGTGAGATCGAAGAGGAATGGTGGTCCTTGCCGGAAGGACAGTACCGCCAGGTCTGTACGTCCGTTTTGTCCAACTACGACGCCTGGTGGCGAAAGACGAGTTTCCGGAAGGGTGCGTCCATCCAGGACGGCCTACTGCCTGGCGATTTCGCCACGACTCTCCATGCTGGATCTCGCCGCATCGGCATCGTCGGCCTGAACACTACGTTTCTGCAAATTGCCGAAGGCGACTATCGCGGTCGTCTGGCGGCCTCGACCCGGCAACTGGAGGCAGTCTGCAAGATGGACGTGGTCGATTGGATCACGAGCCACGACGTCTGCCTGCTTCTTACCCATCAGGGGCCGGACTGGCTCGATTCCAGCTCTGAATACATCGAGATCAACCCGGCGGGGCGCTTTGCCGCTCACCTCTTCGGACATATGCACGAAACGGCATTCCAGACCACCTCCTCCGGAGGAGGGAAAGCGTTGCGCCACTGGCAAACCACGTCGCTGTTCGGCCTGGACCGATTTGCCGACTCTCTACGCACACGCCGGCACGGCTACAGCGCGGGCCGCATCGAGTTTGGCGCCAATCCCATGATCCGCTTTTGGCCGCGGCGCGCCAGCCGACGTTTGGACGGCTGGGATTTCAATCCCGATTTCGAGAGCTGTAAGCTGCTGGACGACCAGGGCAGCCCGCCGCAGTTCGTGGATAGTTTGGGAGGAGCGCAAGGCATCGGCTCCATGGCCCTGCTGGGGGTCGATACGATGACGAAAGAGCTGCTCCTGACGGTCGTGGAACGGCAAGTGCCGGCCCCTGTGTTCGCCGAGATCAGGGACCTGCTCACGATCAAAGTAATCCGGACCGACTGCGAGTACGTCTTCACTTTCAAGAAGCCGTACGAGGACATGCCAGCCGGGTACTTCGTCCTGCGCCGGGATCTCACGTTCATGGTGACCAATCTTTCGAGTGAGGCGACCGTGTTTCCGGTCCATTCCACCTACTCCGGCGACGAGGACCTCTCTTCCGCCCCCTGGCAGGACTGGCACTTCCACCGCGAGTTCGCGGTCGGCGAGCAGGCGATCCCCATTGAGGAGGGGAGAAACCTGTTTGAACGAAACGGGCAGATCGTCCTGGAGGAGGACATTCCGCTGGCGCCCGGAGAGTCGAAGAAGGTTTTCTTGCGCGGCGAAGAGCCTTGCCGGCTCGAAGACCGGACCTACTGGACGCAGGGCAGTCCGGTCGTGGGTATCCAGGTGGAGATCAAGAACGAGTACCCCGAGGCCATCGCCTCCTCGGCCGTGTCCATGAAACACCCGGGTGCTAGCGAAATGATACGCGAGCCTGACCGCTACCGCTTAGAGCGTGCGTTTCTGCCTGGTCAAGGCTTCGAGGTGGTATGGAGGAAAAGCAAAAACACTGCTGCCTAGGGATCGACCCACGATCCGCCTTCGAGATGAACCGCTCTGCCGCGTTGCTGCTCCACTGTCTTCATAGGGTCCACCGGTCTCCCAAGACGCCCTCCGCCACTTCGCGGTAGGGAGCTGTACCCAAATCCTACGACGTATCCGACCCCCTGGCAAGCTCCCCTCGGCCTCGCTCTTGGCTGAGGGTAGCACAAGATGGGCGTAAGAAGGTCGGGAATCGACTGCCACCTCATCGCCCGTCGAGAAACCGGCTGAGCCCGAACATCTCGATGTCAAGCCGAGTGCCCCCTTCGAGGGCGAGCTCCGCCATGATTTCTCCGATCACGCTGCAGAACTTGAAGCCATGCCCCGAAAATCCGGCCGCCAGCGTGACCTGGGGAAAGTCCGGGTGGCGATCGAGGATGAAGTGCTCGTCCGGGGTGTTGGTGAAGAGGCAGGTCTTCATCGCCATGGTCGGCCCGTCGGCCTCGGGAAAATAGCGGCGGATTCCCGCCCGCAGAACGGCCTCGTCGTCCTGGTCGCACCCCCGATTCATGGAGTCGGGATCGACCTGCTCTCCGCGGTGGTGGTATTTCCCGATCTTGAAGCCCGGCACCTGGTAGACGGGGAAGCCATAGAATCGCCCCTCCGGAGCTTCCAGGTTGAAGACGGGAAAGGTCCCCGGGCGGAAAGACTCCGGGCGGAGCGGCTGGGTCCAGATCAGCACCTGCCGCTCGGGCCGGGCGACGGCCTGCAACGCCGGCACCACCGTGGCCGCCCACGGCCCCGCGGTCACCACCAGCTTGTTCGCCGCATAGCGGCCGCGCTCCGTGGTGACGGTGACCCCGTTCTCCTCGGCCGTCCAGTCGAGGACCCGCTCCCTCGCGTGCACTTCCGCTCCCAGCTCCTGGGCCGCCTCGACGGAGCGGACGATGCAGCGCTCGGGCAGGAGAAACCCGGAGATCGCCTGATACACCGCCACCATGTCGGGCGGCAGCTGGTAGCCGGGGAACCTGCGCCGCAGCGCGGCGGCGTCCAGGACTTCATGCGGCAGGTTGTGGATGGCGCAGGATTCCAGCGCTCCCTGGATGATCGAGCTGCCCTCGGTGCCCGCATCGACCCCGCCGGTCAGGACGAGGAGCCGTTCGCTGCTGAGATTTTCGAGCTCCCACCACAGCTCGTAGGCCCGCCTCAGGAGGGGGACGTAGTTGGGGTGCTCCGCATAGGCGAGCCGGATGATCCGGCTCACCCCGTGCGAGGACCCCAGCTCGTGGGGAATGTCGAACTGCTCCAGGCCCAAGACCCGGGCGCCGCGGCGCGCCAGGTGATGGACGGTGGCGCTCCCCATCCCGCCGACACCGACGACGATGACGTCATAGCTTGGCATTTCGCCCCGCCTTCAGCTCTCGGTCGATCTCCTCTTCGATCGTACCCAACTTCTTGGCCAGGCGCCTCGCGTACATTTACCATCCGCAGCGAGGGGATGAGCCCTTCCTGTTCACTCGCCAGCGGCCTCCAGGAAGCCCCTGACAAGCTCGCGGTTGTACCAGATCCCGGCGTCTATCGCCTTCGCGATGAGAGGCTTCAACTCCGAGATCAGGCCCTCGGCCTTCGCGCGGCCCAGGAGGCCCAGCGACCCGGTGACTCTGAGGCCCGCAGCGAGGGCGCCGCGGCGTCCCTTCCATTCGTCGATCGCTACGGTGCGGACGCCGAGGTCAAGGGCGAGTTGGATGACCGCGGCTTCTCCCAAGTCGAGGCCGGCCAGCAAGGCGGGTGAGGGCGGTTTGACCAGAGGCTTCTTCTTGAGCCAGGCTGGCGCGGCCCAAGGATGGCCCGAGGCGCGCCCTTCGTCGAACTCCTGCCAGACTTCCGCTGGGCAAAGAAACTCGTAGGGCAAGCGGCCGATCACATCCAGGCAGCCGATTCTGGCGAAGGAGACCAGCGGCCCGGTGTTCACGACGATCGGTTCAGCCACGCTGCATGAACTCCACCTCGGAGTCGAGATCCTCGGGCTGGAGGTTGCTCATGGCAACGCCGATCCGCGGTAGGGCGAGGAGAAAATCCACCCGGCCTTTCCCGCAGAGCTTTGCGGCGAGGCCCGAGCTTAGCCGGCCCACTTCGTAGAGCTTCGCGGCAAGGAGGAAGCGGGCCTCTTCGTCGAAGGCTCCGCGCGTCAGGCCGCTACTGAAGAGGACGTCGTCGCCGTAATCGATGGTCAAGCGGTGTTGCATGGCGGCCTCCTGGCCCTAGACTAACACGACCGGATCGCCGGGCGACACGACGTGCCGGCTGGCGGCGGGAAGCTCGTTCTCGAGCAGCCCCCCTGTTGAGCAACCGGGCGGCTCGATGCTGAAGTCCTCCTCGTTACGATGCTCACTCCACGGGTGTTGCCTCACCGGCCTGCCCTTAGAGGTCTTTGCGGATGGATCGATCAATCTGCATCAGCTCCACGGGGGCTCCCTTGACCTCAATCATGGCAACGAGCACGCCCGGGCTTGGACTATTGGGCGGAATAAGGATCTTGTAACCTTCCAGGGCCGCCTCCAACTCGTCCACTTCGAACGCCACGTGCGGGACCGTTTTGACCAGCTCGGGGTAGGGCGCGTCCGCCCAGTACCGTTGCCACTGAATGCCGAAGGGATTATTGGCATGGTCGCTCACCGTCACCTTGAGATGAGGCAGATCAATCTCCCCCGCGAAGCGTTCGGTGGTTGGGATGCCGATGTGATCGTATTTCATTTTCATATGTCCTGCGATATCCGTGGGGCCCAACCGTAGGTTTCACCAAAACCAACGCGAAAACAGCGCTAAGATGGCCACCCAGAGGGTCCCATGGCTTCAATATTCGCAAGCCCTTATTCTTAGCATAGCTCTCTCATTGTCGTTGCTGTCACCCAACGGCGATGGGCTTCAGCGGGTGGCGCCAGCCATCCGCTGCAAGCCCCGGGTTCTGCGGCTCTCCTCGAAGCCTCCGGTTCACGTTGGTCATGCCCCAATTTCCTTCTTAGCCTCTTCGAGCCATTGGATTAGTATATCTATTTGCTCCGGCGCAAGCAACACTACATCTGGTCCATGCGGATCCTCAGTATCCACGTTTTGCGCTATGGCGATCTTACCCGCTTCAGTGCGATATACACTGACTTCTTCTATTTTTCGCTCTGCCACGTTGGCCACCTCTTGCTTCTTCGGTTCAAGCTTCGTCGAGCCAGCTCCCACCCTTGAACATCAAGATCTGCTTCGGTCGGAATGTTCACGTCTGGGAGCCTAGGAAGAGTCCACCCTCGGTTTCCGCCCGCTCGGTCGGCGGGTTATATGTTTGCACCGCTGCCTCCGGAGCTAGGGACGCTTTGGATACTTTGACTTGGACTTGTTTTCGACCTCAACCAGCTATGCGCCAGACCTAGAATAAATGTCCTTGCCTCAGAGAGGAGCATTGGCTTTTTAGGCGGCTGAGTCTGTTCAGCACCGTGTCGAGCCTCCTCGCCAAGAGCTGCAACGCTGTTAGCCGTGTGTTTGAAGAGCCTGACTAATGCATTCGATGCCCAGCCTTGCTGTGCGATAGCCTCAGTTCCCCCAACGTCAGACACGATTGCATCAAGTATACGATAGAGGTTAACCCAAGATAGGTCAGAGTTGCGCAGCAATCGGAGAGCCATGGCTACCGACTGATTGTGAGATGCTAGTGTGAGCCATTCACTTATGCTATCCGAAGGCTTGACTACCTGAACTGAACCCTGTTCGTCAAAGATAGTGATAGAAATACTGTCCCGGGCATGCACCTCTTCCATAAACTCCAGATATGCTTCGCCAGGACCCTGGTCCGGTATAAAGATTACATAATGGATGGTAATTGGCCGTCGCGCATCTAGAGCCAAACAGCAAGCGCCACTGATTAAGGCGAGCATTTCGTCAGCGACGCGCACTACCTCTTCGTTGGTCATTTCGGGTGCGAATGCAGTAGACCTCAGCGCAAACTCCTCTCCTTCCTGTTCAAGTCGTAGCTCTGGAGCGGAAAGGATGCCCGCCAGAACACGGAGGTCGCTTGGATCACCAGCCAGTTTAACTATCCATTCAGCCATATCTTACACTCACGCATAACCGTAGGTGTCACCGAAACCACCCACTGCTCGGCTGTCTACCTTAAGCGTCAGCGATGGGTGGCCAGAAACGGCTGCACACTTCGGCTTGCATCGAGCTATCTCCCTCTGCACGTTTGACTTGCCGGCACTCTACCCTAGTTCAGGATCAGCGTCAACTTTGGAAGGAGTGGAGTATAAGTGGAACGGTCGTGGGAAAGTGGGGGCAGACGCTTACCTGACACAGAAGCTACACGCTTAGTGAAATCGCGATTCCTGGACTCCCCGGCCGCCACGGTCTCCCAGGGGAGGGAACCCCCGCCCGGGACGCAGAGGGCTCCGGTCGCCGTTCCACGGCCTGCGCACGGTGACCGCCGCACTGTACGCGACGACCGCGCGCCTGCGCACGGTGACCGCCGCACCGTACGCGACGACCGCGTGCCTGCACACGGTGACCGCCGCACTGCACGCGATGACCGTGTGCCTGTACACGGTGACCGCCGCACTGCACGCGACGACCGCGTGCCTGCACACGGTGACTGCCGCACTGTACGCGATGATCGCGTGCCTGCACACAGTGACTGCCACGCTGCACGCGATGACCGCGCGCTCGTACATGGTGACCGCCGCACTGCACGCAGTGACCGAGTTCAGGCCCTCCTCCGTCTAGACGTCTGACCTGGGGCAGATCTGTACAAGTGAGACAGATTTTTCCCTGGGAGCGCTGGCGTCCCGCCGGCCGGGTGGGGGAAGAAGAAGCCGGCGAGGACGCCAGCGCTCCCAGGGAGACATACTCGTCGGTTTGAGGTCGGAGACCTCGCTAGCTCCAGCCCACTCTGGCCTGCGGCGAGCACCTTGTTGTTTGAAGTTATAAGAAAGGAGAGGTGTGATGCGTACAACGCTGCGTCTCGTCCCCGTCCTCTTGAGCCTGCTTTGCCTCGCCCTGCCGGTCTGGGGAGAGGTTCCCTCCACTCCCCCCAGCTCGGGGGAGACGTGCCCGACTCTGGCCGCCAGCCTGCCTGCGCTCCAGCCGCCGCCGTTTCTCGCGACGACGCTCGGCTGTGGTCCCTGTAGCGACCCTGGCTGCTATCCCGGCACTCCTGGCGTGACGCCCTGCGACTCTCCCGATGGTCCTGGGACCTGCTTTGGCCTCGCCGTGGGCGGCCATCCGCTGATCTGCGGCGGCGGCTACCAGTGCGTATGCCTCTCTATGAGCTGACCTCCTGACCGTTGGACGGCGCGGGGATGGAGGTCGGCGTGCCGGGCGGCCGGTGCGCTATCATCCCCGCTCATGCCGGTGCCAGCCGACCTGTGCACGAGCACGGCAGAACCGGCCGAGGAGGACTTCAGGAGCTCCGGAAAGACTTCCGGCGCGCCAAAACAGTTTCCGGAGCCTCCGGAACGTCTTCGGAAGCGCCGGAACTGCTTCCGGACCCTCCGGAACGACTTCGGGAGCGTCCGGAACTGTTTCCGGAGCATCCGGAACGACTTTTGGAGCGTCCGGAACGGTTTTCGGAGCATCCGGAACGACTTCCGGAGCGTCCGAAACGGTTTTCGGAGCATCTGGAACGACTTCCGGAGCATCCGGAACCGTTTTCGGAGCATCCGGAACGACTTTGGAAACGCCGGAACGGTTTCCGGAGCGTCCGGAACGACTTTTGGAGCGCCGGAACGGTTTCCGGAGCATCCGGAACGGGGATGGCGGTCGGCGTGCCGGATTCGCCGGTGCGCTACCATCCCCGCTCATGCCGCTGTCTCTGCCGCGATCCGAGGCGTGCCCCCCGGTGCCATGCGCTCGGCTCTGAGCGCCGGTCGGGTTCTCGTCCTCGCACTGGCCGCCGCGCTCCTCGCGGCGGTTCCCGCCAGGGCGCTGGTGTCGTTCCAGCGCGTCCCGGTCCCCGACGAGGTGCCCGCCAACCTGTGCACGGCCCTGGCCCAGGACAGCGACGGCTTCCTCTGGATCGGCACCCAGGGTGGCCTGGTGCGCTACGACGGCTACCAGTTCCGGGTCTACAAGAACGATCCCGGCAACCCGCGGAGCCTGGGGGGGAGCTACGTGCGGACCCTCTACGCCGCTGGGGACGGGCGGCTGTGGATCGGCACCTTCAGCAGCGGGCTCTCCGTCTACGACCCGGCCACCGAGACCTTCACCCGCTACCAGCACGATCCACGCCTCCCCGGGAGCCTGGCGCACGACCGAGTGGAGGCCATCGCCGAGGACCGCTCCGGGTATCTTTGGATCGCCACCTACGGTGGGCTCGATCGGCTCGACCCCCGGCACGGACGGATCGACCACTTCCGTCACGATGCCCGCGATCCGCGGAGCCTCGCCGACGACCAGGTCCGCGGGCTCCTGGTGGACCGCGCTGGCCAGTTGTGGGTCGGCAGCCGGGACGGCCTCCAGGTCTGGCGCGGCGAGGGGCACGGGTTCGAACGCCGGGCCTCGGACCCCGGCATTCCGGGATCGCTCGCCGGACAGTTTATCGGCAAGCTCTATGAAGACCGCGCGGGGCAGATCTGGATCGGCACTACCGAGCACGGCGCCGCGGTCCTGGACCCCCAGACCGATCGCCTCCGGCGGCTCGTGCCGCGGCCCACCGCCGCCCATGCCGCCAACGCCACCGGCACCGCTTCGGGGCTGAGCCATTTCTGGGTCTACGGCATCGAGCAGATCGCGCCGGGCGAGGTCTGGATCGCCACCTTCGGCGGCGGGATCGACGTCGTCGATCCGGTCTCCCTGGCCGTCGGCGAGCGGCTGCGGCATGACTCGGCGCTCGAAAATACCGTGGGCGGCGACCGCATCGGGGCGGTTCTCCGCGACCGTTCGGGGGTCGTCTGGGTGGGCACCTGGGGCCAGGGTCTCGCCCGCTACGATCCGGCGGCCCGGGCCTTCCAGGCGATCCGCTACAGCCCCAATCGCCCCGACGGGCTCTCCCACCCGGAGGCCGTGCGGGCGCTCCCGATGCGGGATGGCACGATCTGGGTGGGGACCAACGGCAACGGCATCGATCTCTTCGACCCGGAGTGGCACCGGATCGGCGGCCACCGGCCCGATCCCCGCGACCCGGGCGCCCTGGCGGACGGCTCGGTGACCTGCCTCGCCCAGGCCGCCGACGGCACGGTCTGGGTCGCCACCCTGAACGGCATGCTGCACCGGTTGCGGCCCGGGGCGCGGCGCTTCGAGCGGTACTCGGTGGCCGACGGTCTGCCGGGCGGCCCGATCCGCGCCATGACGTTCGGGCCGGCCGGCGCGCTCTGGGTCGGCGCCGCGGAGGGGTTGGCGCGCGTCGATCCCCGTTCGGCCAGGATGGTGACCTACCGGCATCGCGCCGGAGACCCGACCACGCTCTCGGGGATCGCCGTCGAGGCGCTCGCCTGGGGCGCCGACGGCACGCTGTGGGTGGGCACCGACGGCGGTCTCAATGCCTTCGATTCTCGGCGCGGAACGGCGGTCCGCATCCTCGCCCAAGCGGGACGCCGCGATGGCCTGCCGGCCAACTGGGTCCCCGACCTGATGGTTGCGCAGGACGGCCGGCTCTGGGTCGCCACCCAGGGCGGTGCCTGCATTCTCACCTCGTGGGATGGCCGGACCGCCCGCTTTGCGGCGGTCGCCCGACGGCTGGGCCGGCCTCCCGCGCCGGTCGAGGCGCTGATCGAGGACGCCCGGGGCGGGGTGTGGCTGGGGCCGCGGTTGCGGGTGGACCCGCGGACCTTCCGCGCCGAGAAATTCGGGGCGGCGGACGGCTGCGAGTTCCGCAACTTCTTCATCGCCAGCCGTTCGCGGACCGCCCAGGGAGCGCTCCTCTTCGGCTCCCCCGAGGGGCTCCTGGTGGTCCAGCCGGAGCGGCTCGCCGCCTGGACCTACGCCCCGCCGGTGGTCGCCACCGCCCTGCGCGTCGACGGCCGGGAACGACCGGGGGCCACCCGGCTCGACCGGCTGGAGCTGGCCCCGGCCGAACGCGGCTTCCGGCTCGATTTCGCGGCGCTCGACTTCACGGCACCGGCGAGGAACGCCTATCGCTACCGGCTCGACGGCTTCGACGACGGCTGGCAGAAAACCGATGCGGCGCAGCGTTCCCTCGCCTACACGAGCCTCCGGCCGGGGCGCTATACCCTGCGGGTGCAGGGGACGAACCGGGCAGGGTTGTGGAGCCCGCACGAGATCCGGCTCCCGGTCACCGTCCTCCCCGCCTTCTACCAGACCGTCGGGTTCCGTGCCGGGATGGCGCTCTTCGGCCTGGCGCTGGTCTACGGAGGGGTCCGGCTGCGGGTCCGCCGCCTGGAGGCCCGCGGCCGCGAGCTCGAACGGCAGGTCCACGAGCGGACGCTCTCTCTCGCCGAAAAGAACGCGGAGCTGACCCGCGCCTACGCACGGATCGAAGAGGCCAGCCTGACCGATGCCTTGACCGGCCTCTCCAACCGGCGTTTCCTGGAGCAGGCGATCGAGAGCGACGTCGAGATCGTCCTGCGCCGGCACGCGGACGGACAGGGCGCCGTTGGCGAGGCCGACCTGGTCTTCCTGCTCCTCGACCTCGACCACTTCAAGAGCGTCAACGACGTCCACGGCCACGCCGCGGGCGATGCCGTCCTCACCCAGACCGCGGCCCTCCTCCGCGCCACCTTCCGGGCCTCGGACCACCTGGTGCGCTGGGGCGGCGAGGAGTTCCTCGTCGTGGTCCGTTTCTGCGACCGCCGGGACGGTCCCCGGCTGGCCGAGAAGCTCCGCGCGGCGATCGCCGGCCACGACTTCCGGCTCGCCGACGGCACCGCGCTGCCGCGCACCGGCTCGATCGGCTTCGCCGCCTACCCCTTCGCGCCGGCCTGGCCGCGGGTGGTCGGCTGGGAGAAGATCGTCGACGTCGCGGACCTCGGGCTCTATGCGGCCAAGAGGAGCGGCCGGAACCGCTGGGTGGGCATTGAGATCGGCGAGGCCAGGGAGCCGGAAGCGGCGCTGCAGCGTTTCCGGGACGATCCGGCAGCCGCGGTGGCGGGGCGGGAGGTGCGATTGCAGGCATCCGATGACGGCCCGGATCTCCGATGGGGTGGGTAGACGCCCTGGCGGCCCCTCCCGGCCCCTCCCTACGGCCAAAGTCAGCGCCTATGGGTCCGGCCCTTCCTCTGATACTATCCCTCGCCGTGCATCTCTCCTCACGAATGTCGCGGATCGGCGAGTCCGCGACCCTCCGGGTTACACGGAAGGCGGCGGAGCTCCGCGCGCGCGGGGTCTCGGTGGTCGACTTCGGGGCCGGCGAGCCCGATTTCGACTCCCCGGGGGTCGCCGTCGAGGCCGCCCGGGAGGCGCTCGCCAAGGGCTTCACCCGCTACACCCCGGGATCGGGCACCCCCGAGCTGCGCCAGGCCCTCGCCGAATCCTGCCGCCGCCGCTATGGCGCGCCCTGGACCGCCGCCCAGTCGGTCATCACCGTGGGCGGCAAGGCCGCCCTCTTCGAGCTCGCCATGGCCCTCTTCGAGGACGGCCAGGAGGTGGTGCTCCCCGAGCCCTGCTGGGTCAGCTTCCCCGAGCAGATCCGCTTCGCCGGGGCGCGGCCGGTCTTCGTGCCGACCACCGGCCGGGACGGCTTCCGCATCCACGCCGGCCCGCTCGTCGACGCCATCACCGACCGCACCCGCGCCATCCTCTTGAACTCCCCCTCGAACCCCACCGGCGGGATCATCGGGGAGGAGGACCTGCGGCAGGTCGTCGAGGCCGCCGCGGCGCGGGGCATCCTCGTCATCTCGGACGAGACCTACGAGCGCTTCCTCTACGATGGCGTGCCCCACGCGAGCGCCGCCCGGCTCGCCGCCGAGTTCCCGGAGACGGTGGTGCTCGTCGGCTCGTTCTCGAAGACCTACGCCATGACCGGCTGGCGGATCGGCTACACCCTGGGACCCGCTCCGGTCATCCGCGCCGTCGAGCAGATCCAGAGCCACGCCACCTCGAACCCCACCTCGTTCGCCATGGTGGGCGCTCTGGCGGCGCTCGAAGCCGCCGAGCCGGAGGTCGAGGTCATGATCGCCGCCTACCAGGAGCGGCGCGACTTCCTCATCCCCCGCCTGAACGAGATCCCGGGCTTCGAGTGCGAGCCGCCCGCCGGCGCCTTCTATGCCTTCCCCCGGGTCGCCGGCTGCTTCGGCCCGGGCCGGCAGGGCTCGATCGAGCTGACCGAGCTGCTGCTCACCGAGGCGGCGGTGGCGGTCGTGCCCGGCGAGGCCTTCGGTTCGGACGAGCACATCCGCATCTCCTTCGCCTGCTCCAAGGCCACCCTCGCCGAGGGGCTGGAGCGGATGGCCTCGGTGCTCCAGGCCTGCAGACGGTAAAACCAGAGAGGACTCCTCCATGCATCACGCCATCCGAGCTTCCCGCCGCGGGCTCCTCGGCATCTCCCGCCTGGCCCTGGGTATCGCCTCCGGCATCGCCGTGGCCTACCTCGGCCTTCTGATCCCGATGCCGGCCCGTGCGGACGTCGCCGCTCCCGCCGCCCCCACCGCCGCGGAGGCCCAGAAGTTCGTCGACGCGGCCGAGGCCCGCCTGCGCGCCCTGGCGACTGACACCCAGCGCGCCAGCTGGGTGCAGGAGACGTTCATCACCTCCGACACCGAGATCCTGACCGCCGAGGCCAACGAGAAGCTGATCGCGGCCGGAGTGGAGCTCGCCAAGGAGGCCAGCCGCTGGAACGGGGTGGCGCTGCCACCGGAGCTGGCGCGCAAGCTCAGCCTGCTGAAGAACAGCCTGACGCTCGCCGCCCCCTCCGATCCGCAGAAGACCGCCGAGCTCTCCCGGCTCGCGGCGTCGCTCGACTCGATGTACGGCGCCGGCAAGTACTGCCCCAACGGTCCCTCCGCCCCGTGCCTCGACTTCGACGCCCTGGAGCAGACGCTGGAGAAGAGCCGCGATCCCAAGGCGCTGCTCGACGCCTGGGTGGGCTGGCACACCATCTCGCCGCCCATGCGTGAGCCCTATGCGCGCCTCGTCACCCTCGCCAACGAGGGGGCACGCGAGCTGGGCTACGCCGACACCGGGGCGATGTGGCGGGCCAAGTACGACATGCCGCCGGACGCCTTCGCCGCCGAGCTCGACCGCCTCTGGGGGCAGGTCCAGCCGCTCTACGTGGCGCTCCACTGCTACGTGCGGGGGAAGCTCAACGAGAAGTACGGCAGCCAGCTGGTGCCGCTCGACCAGCCGATCCCCACCCAGCTCCTCGGCAACATGTGGGCGCAGGAGTGGCAGAACGTCTACGACGTCGTCGCCCCGCCGCAGACCGAGCCGCCCTACGACCTCACCCAGCGCCTGGTGGCCAAGAACACGACGCCGGTCGGCATGATGAAGTACGGCGAGGCCTTCTTCACCTCGCTCGGCTTCCCGCCGCTGCCGCAGACCTTCTGGGAGCGCTCGATGATCACCAAGCCGCGCGACCGCGACGTGGTCTGCCACCCGAGCGCCTGGGACATCGACAGCCAGGACGACCTGCGGATCAAGATGTGCACCCAGGTCAACAGCGACGACTTCAACACCATCCACCACGAGCTGGGGCACAACTTCTACCAGCGCGCCTACAACAAACAGCCGTTCCTCTTCGAGGACAGCGCCAACGACGGCTTCCACGAGGCGGTGGGCGACACCATCGCCCTCTCGATCACCCCGGTCTACCTGAAGCAGATCGGCTTGATCGACACCATTCCCGACCCCTCGAAGGATCTTGGGATGCTGCTCCGGAAGGCGCTCGACAAGGTCGCCTTCCTGCCCTTCGGCCTGCTCATCGACCAGTGGCGCTGGCAGGTGTTCTCGGGGAAGATCTCGCCCGCCGACTACAACCGCGCCTGGTGGGAGCTCAAGCGGAAGTATCAGGGGGTGCGGCCGCCGGTCGAGCGGAGCGAAAAGGACTTCGATCCGGGCGCCAAGTACCACGTGCCGGGGAACACCCCCTACATGCGCTACTTCCTGGCCGACATCCTGCAGTTCGACTTCCACCGCGGCCTCTGCCGCGCGGCCGGCCAGACCGGCCCCTTGAACCGCTGCTCGATCTACGGCAACCAGGCGGCGGGCAAGGAGCTGGCGCAGATGCTGGAGATGGGGGCGAGCCGCCCCTGGCCGGAGGCCCTGAAGGTCGTCACCGGCAGCGAGCGGATGGACGCCACCGCCATCCTCGACTACTTCGCTCCCCTGAAAACCTGGCTCGACCAGCAGAACCAGGGGAAGAAGTGCGGCTGGTGACGGCGGCGACCTCTATCGGCCCGATGGACCCGGGCAGCGGCACCCTTGGTAGAGAGGGCGAACCCGGGTCCCATTCTTAGCAGTTTTTCTGTCCGAGCCACCATCCTCTCGGATGGAACCGGCTCCGCCCTCCATCTACGGAAGGAGGGAGCCATGACGGTTTCACGGTGGTGCAGATTGAGTTTGGCCCTGGCGGCCGGGGTCCTGCTGCTCGGCCCCGGCGCTCGCGCGGAAGTCCAGCCGCGGCTCGCAAAAATCGAGCCCTGGGTGATCGAGAACACCCGTGCCGGGGCGCAGGCGGAGTTCTTCGTCGTCTTGCAGCAGCAGGCGAATCTCTTGCCGGTCCAGAAGCTCGAAAGCCGTCTCGCCAAGGGGCGGTTCGTCTACCGCACGCTCCTGCGGACCGCCCAGGAGTCGCAGAAGGCGATCCTCGCCGAGCTCGAAGCGCGCGGTGTGGAGCACCGCTCGTTCTACCTGGTCAACGCCATCTGGGTGCGGGGTGACCGGTCGCTGGTGAAGCTCCTCGCTGCACGGCCCGACGTGCTGCGGATCGACGGCAACCCCGAGATGCGCCAGGCTCTGCCCGAGCCGCCGGCGGACGGACCGTCCGACAAGGCCATCCTCACCGTCGAGCCGGGCATCAGCTACGTGCGGGCGCCGCAGATCTGGAACCTGGGCTACACCGGGCAGGGGGTGGTGGTGGGCGGCGCCGACACCGGCTACCGCTGGACCCACGTCGCGCTCAAGAACGCCTACCGCGGCTGGAACGGCAGCACCGCCAGCCACGACTTCAACTGGCACGACTCGGTCCACAGCGGCGGCGGGTCGTGCGGCGCCAACTCCCCTCAGCCGTGCGACGACAACGGCCACGGGAGCCACACCATGGGCACCGCGGTGGGCCTCGACGGCGCCAACCAGATCGGCATGGCGCCGGGAGCGCGGTGGATCGGCTGCCGCAACATGAACCAGGGGGCGGGCACCCCGGCGAGCTACATGGAGTGCATGGAGTTCTTCCTCGCCCCCTACCCGGTAGGCGGCACGACCAGCCAGGGCGACCCGAGCAAGGCCCCCAACGTCACCGTCAACTCCTGGGGCTGCCCGACGAGCGAGGGCTGCACGACCCCCAACATCCTCTTGACCGCGGTCACCAACACCCGCGCCGCCGGCATCGTCATGGAGGTCTCGGCCGGCAACTCGGGGTCGGGCTGCTCGACGGTGGTCGATCCTCCCAGCTTCTACGACCCGTCGCTCACCACCGGAGCGCTCAACACCGGGACCGACACCGTGGCCTCTTTCAGCAGCCGCGGTCCGGTGACGATCGACGGCAGCAACCGGGTCAAACCCGACCTCATGGCTCCGGGCACCAACACCCGTTCGTCCTACGGTACCGGCGACACGACCTACACCTCGCTCTCCGGCACCTCGATGGCGGGACCGCACGTGGCCGGCGGCGTGGCGCTCCTCCTCTCGGCGTTCCCGACCCTCATCGGCAACCCTGACGCCATCGAGAGCCGGCTCACCTCTGCCGCCAAGCACATTACGCTGACCGCCACCACCTGCAGCAGCGCGGCCGGAGCCGTGCCCAACAACGTCTACGGCTTCGGCCGGCTCGACATGGGGTGCGCCATCCCGGCCAAGGTCTCCGGCTCGACCGCGGTCTGCGCCGGCAGCCCGGCCACTCTGACCGCCGATCTCGTGGGGACCGGACCGTGGACCCTCACCTGGTCGGACGGCGTCGTCCAGAGCGGCGTCACCACCACCCCGGCGACGCGCTCCGTGTCGCCCACCACCGCCACCACCTACACCCTGACCAGCGTGTCGAGCACCGGCTGCAACCAGTCCGGCGCCGGCAGCGCCACGGTGAGCATCGCCCCGGCCCTCTCGAACGTGACGATCGCCGTCGCCGGCAGCACGACGATCGGCAGCCCGTGCCTCGGCGGCACGGCGACGGTGACCGACACCGGGGGCGGGACCGGCAGCCACCAGTGGGGCTTCCGGACCGTCTCGGGCGGCGCGATCACCAACCTGACCGGCCAGACGGGGACGAGCTACACCCTGAATTGTGCCAATTTCCCGGCCGCCGGCAGCTACTTCCTGGTCGAGCGGACGACCCCCGGTTGCGGCTCGGCCCTGGCCTCGAACGAGGTCCCGGTCACCGTGACCAGCGTGGGATCGACCCCGGTCACCGTGACCTTCAACTCGGTGGCGGCGGAGGACGGTCGGATCTGGGAGAACGGCGAGACCGGCAACGTCGGCGGCGGCGGCAACTCGACCGACAACACCACCGCCTCGCTGCGGGTCGGCGACACCAACGCCAACGAGCAGTACAAGAGCATCGTCTCCTTCGACACCTCATCCATCCCGGACACGGCGACGATCACCTCGGCGACCCTCCGCCTGGTGCGGGGGACCTCCCTGGGCACCAATCCCTTCACCACCCACGGCTCCTGCGTCGCGGACATCGCGACCGGCGGCTTCGGCGGCTCGACCGCCTTCGCCATTTCCGACTGGCAGGCCGCGGCCACGGCGAGCAGCGTGGCCACCATGTCGAACCCGACCGCCAACGGCTCCGCCTCGACCGGCAGCCTGAACGCGGCCGGTCTCGCGGCGATCAACAAGACCGGCACCACGCAGTTGCGCTTGAGCTTCACGCTCGACGACAACAACAACCTCGCCTATGACTACATCGGCTTCTTCTCGGGCGAGAACGCCACCGCGAGCAACCGACCGCAGCTCACGGTCACCTACTTGCCGTAGAGCGCTGCGAAGCGGGGCTTTCGAGGTGCCAGCCGGAACGGCTGGCACCTCTCCTCATCAGACACCGATCAGGCGGATGTCGCGGCCATCGGAGAACCGGGCATGAATCTCGAGCTCTCCGCCGAGGGATCGAACGAGGCGCCGCAAGGTGGAGACCATGTGATCCTCGCGCTGCTCGATGCGCGAAATCTCTCCCTGGGTGAATCCAGCGGCTTCAGCCAGCTCGGTCTGCGTGACACCGAGTTGCTGTCGAAGTGCCTGCAGGTTCAACTCGACGATCTGCTGCTCGACCCAGGTTGCATTGGCGGCTTGGGCCTCGGCGGAAAGGGGGTGTCGGGCCTTCACTTCCGCCCACGTCTGCAGCTTTCGGTTAGCCATCACCTTCCTCCTCAATCTCGTCCAAGTACTCCCTGAGGAGCCGCTCGGCTCGCGGAATGTACTCACGGTAGAAGCGGTCGCCGGAAACGCCAGTCTTGTCACCGCCGATGAGGACGACCGCGTCGCGATGCGGATCGAAGGCATAGAAGACCCGCATCGCATGGCCATGCGACTGGATGCGCAGCTCGCGAAGAGCGAGATCCGAGCCTCCGATGGCGCTCGAGTAGGGAAACCCCAGGGTAAGCCCCATCCGCTCAAAGCCGCCTGGTATCCGGGGACGTCAAACTCTCTCGCCTCAAAGATCTATGATCTATATAGAGTCGAGGAGTTCGGAGCCGGCGGAAAGGACAACGCGGAAACCGTGAAGCACGAGGTCATTCCGAAAGTGTCTGTACGCAGCGCGCGCCTCGATCGCACCGACCCAGCAGCAGCCTCCGCGTAACACACACCCGCCGCCGCGCGCGACGTCAGGGTCGATCTCGACGGCCTCAGGGTCGTGGGTCACACCCTCCTCACGACCCGCGTAGCTGTCCGTAAAGGGACTCAGCGTCCATTCCCACACGTTGCCGTGCACGTCATAGAGGCCCCACGGGTTGGCGAGTCTCTCGCCAACCCGGTGGGTGCCGCAGCCGGAGTTGGCGATGTACCAACCGACCCGGGCGAGGTCGGTCTCTCCGTCGCCGCTCCAGTACCGGCTCTCCGTGCCCGCTCGGCAGACGTACTCCCACTCCTCCTCGACCGGCAACCGGGCGCCGCGCGCCCATGGGATGGCCGCAGAGAGCCAGCGGCAAAACGAGACCGCCTCATACCAGGTGACGCCGACCACTGGATGGTGAGGGAGCTCCTCTGCAGGCACGCCCAACCACTTCTGGAACGGCCGTGTGGTATCGAAGGCAGTGTACTGGGCCTGAGTCACCGGGACGGCGGCGCACCTGAACGGTCGCGCAATCGTCACCTCATGGCGGGGATACTCGTCCTTATGTCCCTCCCCTTCGAGACTTCCCATCCAGAACCGTCCCGCCGGGATCTCTCGGAAGAGCTCTACCGGGCCGTCGAGGGGCGTATCGATCCACCGGAACAGCCCTTCTGGCGGCGCCGGGATGTGGTCGTAGAGACGGGCTCGAAGCTCTGTCGCCTCCTGCGCATGCTCCGGGAAGTGTCGGGCGACCTCCTGGACCGCTTGGTCGACGAAGAAGAGATCGTTGCCATTGCGGGTCCGCCGCCGCAGTTGGTCGAGGAGCCGCAGGGCCCGCCCGGGCTCACCCACCATCTCAGGCACCCGCGCGTAGACCGCCTTGCGAGCCTCCCACTTCGTGGTCAGCGTTAGGATCTCGCGCAGGGTCTCATCTTTTAAGTTCTGCGCGGTCGCCATGGCGCGCAAGCTCAGGGGGCTGTTCGCCTGGACAAGGGTACGCACCAGCTCGTCAGGGTCGCCGACCCGTCCCACAAGGAGGGAGAAGGGCTCGGCCCACCGGCCGAGGTCCTCCTCGGCGGTAATCGCCCGGGCCCGCCCGAGAACCGCGGCTCTTCCCTCAGGGGCGCGGTACTCCTCCTCCAGACGCTCGGCGGCCAGGGCCTCGCGGAAGGTGCGGTGCCAGAAGCGCCAGTCGGCGGCCTCTCCGTCGTGGGGGCCCAGGATGCCGGTGCGCTCGGCAACGTCGTCCAGCAGTTGGCGCATCCTGCCACGCCAGCGCGGCACCCGCTCCAGGGTGTCGCGCAGCCGGTCATGCTCGGGCTCGTAGATTCGGGCTTCAAGGGCGGTCACCGGCTCGGCGTCGCGGTTGTCCTCGGTCATGCCGAGTGCCACTCGGCAAAGGAGCTGGTGGACGGCCTGCTGGTGCTCGAGCGGCTCAGCCCGGGCAGACCGGTGCTCGCCCTCGAAGAGCAGCTCGAAGACTTGATCGTAGAGCCGGGTCCGGTTGCGCTCAGGCGTCAGCCCCCGCTTGAGGAGGAGCGCCATCAGGGTGAGATAGAGAGGGTTGCCGGCGAGCTCGCGCAGCTCTGGGGCATCAAGGGTGGCGAGAGCCCGGCCGGCGGCGGCCTCGTCCGGAACGTCGGAGCTGGACCCTAGCCAACGGGCGAGGAGCTCCAACCGACGCTCGTGGTCGAGCGGCAGGAGGTGGAGCGCCCAAAAGCCGCTGCCCGGCGAACGGTAGCCGATGGGCCGACTGGTGACTACGAGAGGCGTCTGCGGCCAGAAGTCCGCCAGATCACGCAGCAGCCTCTCGGCGTCGTCCCGGAGCTCCTGGGGGACCTCGTCGAGCCCGTCCAGGAGTATGAGGAGGCGCCCCCGCTCGGCCTCCCGCTCGAGGACCGCTTTCAACCCCTGGGCAGGATGACCGGCGAGATCCAGGTGCCGGACGGCACGGTCGAGGAGAGGCCGGCCCTCCCGTACGAGCCGGGGTAGCGACTCGTAGAGCGGCACCCAGGACCGATCCTCTTGCCGTGCCAGGATCGCTGCCAGGTGGCGCAGGAGGGTGGTCTTGCCCGACCCCGGATCGCCCAGGATGACCCAGCGGCCGGTGACCCAGGGATGATCGGCTCGGTTGAGGGCGAGCGCCTCGCGCAGTTCGAGCGGACGGTCGAACCGTTCGGGTCCTACATCGGCAGCGGGCCCGCGCAGAGTCTCTGGTTTGAGCTCGAGCCGGACGTAGACTCGCTCAAGGAGATCCACCTGTCCCTGGCGCTCGAAGTAAGGCACCAGCCGCTCGTTCTCGCTCGCCACCTGGCGCAGCCAGAGGTCGAGGAGGACGTGGTCGGGGCTCTTCCTCTGCAAGGCGAGGAACTCTCCGCGTAGGACAGCAAGCCGGGCAATCCTGTCCGGCTCCTCCTCCTCGAGTTCTCTGATGAAGGTGTCGACGATGCGCACGGCCGCGGTCACCGGGGCCTCGTCACCGGTCGCCCAGACGATCGCTGCGGAGGCGGCGCAGCGTCCAGAGGGCTGAGTCTCCAGCCGTTCAGGAGGGAAGCCGAGCCGAGGGGTGATCGCGCGGCGGGCGAGTCGCCTCGTGAGGACCGGCTCGATCTCCTCGACCAGCCGGGTCCGCAAGGCGGGAGGAAGCCCCGGCTCGAGCCGAGGAGGGATCGTGAACCCATGGGGGAGAGGAAAGCTCGGCCGGCCGGTTCTCCCGAGGAGGCCGGCTACGAGCTCCTGAAGCCCGCGGCGGTACTTCTCCTCGGAGTCCTCCCGGAAGTCGACCTGCTGGATGTGGGCGAGGAGAGGGGGGAGCGGCGTCTCGACCAGTTGGGCCAGGTGGAGGCGCCGGTCTTGGTTCGGGGAGGCGAGGAAGGCCTGCCACTCCCCGGCCACCCTGGAAGACGCGAGGGAGTGAGGCGTCACCACGAGCACCAGCTGCTCGGCCTGGTCGAGCGCGGACTGAGACTGTCCGACCCAGGAGCGGCCGCTCTCAAGATCGGTCTGGTCGCGGAAGATCGTTCCCGGGCTTCCGGCCGCCTCGAGGTAGACCTCGAGGTTGCGCTGAAGAACCTCGACCCACGCCTGGTCGCGGCGGGAGTAGCTCAGAAAAGCGACATAGCGATGGAACATTCATGGAAATTATATCCGCCTTACGTCCCTTGTGGAGAGGGCCTCAAATGCTAGAATGACCAATATGACCATCCCGCACACCAAAGCCTGGACCTTGGCCGACGCGAAAGCCCATCTCAGCGAGGTCGTCGACAACGCGTTGAAGAAAGGCCCCCAGGTGATCACGCGGCGCGGACGCAAGGCCGTCGTGGTCGTCGCCGCCGAGGAGTGGGAGCGCCAGGCGCAGCGCAAGGGAACCCTCGCCGACTTCTTCGCGGCTTCGCCGTTGCGGGAGTCCGGTCTGGAGATCGAGCGCCCCCAGGACCGCCCCCGGGATCTCGATCTTTGAGCTTCCTGCTCGACACCAACGTCGTCTCCGAGTGGGTGAAGCCGGAGCCCGATCCGCAGGTGATTGCATGGTTGAAGGACGTCGACGAAGACCTGGTGTTCCTGAGCGTCACTTCGCTCGCGGAGATTCGCCGGGGTATTGAGCTGATGTCTCCGGGCCGGCGTCGTGACCGGTTGGCCGAGTGGCTGGCAGAGGATTTACCGGCTCGCTTCGCCGGACGTCTCCTCGACATCGACAGCCGGATCGCCGAGACCTGGGGGATCGTCATGGTCCGCGGGCAGCACGCCGGCACGAACGTCAGTGTCCTGGACGCTTTCTTTGCCGCCACGGCCGAAGTCCACAAACTGACCCTGGTGACCCGCAACGTTCAACATTTCCTGAATCTGGGTATCCTCCTGCTGAATCCCTGGCAACCGGGTGCCGCCTCATGAGCGAAATCGCCGACACCGTCGCCGAGGCCGTGGAGCAAGCCGAGCAAAGCTCCGCGTCGCGCTTGAACACCGTGGTCGCCACCCTGGTGGCGCTCCTCGCCACGGCCCTGGCGCTCGGCAACGTCAAGGACGGGAACATCGTCCAGGCCATGCAGCAGGCCCAGGCGAACCGGGTCGACGCCTGGGCCTACTACCAGGCGAAGAGCACCAAGGGGCACCTCGCCGAGAGCATCCTCGACCAGGTCCAGCTCCAGAAGGAGCTCAATCCCGGCGCCAGCCCCGAGGCCCGCGCCTTCCTCGAACGGAAGACCGCCTTCTACCAGGCCGAGATCGCCAAGTACGAGAAGCAGAAAGAGGAGATCCGCAAACAGGCCGAAGGGTATGAGAAAGAGTACGACCGCCTGAACACCCACGACGACCAGTTCGACATGTCCGAGGCGGGGTTGAGCCTCGCCATCGCCCTCTTGGGCATCAGCGCCCTCACCCGGAAGTGGGCCCTGGTCTGGGTCGCCGTCGCCTTCGCGGCGTTCGGAGTCCTCATGGAGGTCTCCGGCTTTCTCGGCTGGGCGCTCCATCCGGATCTGCTCGCGAAGTGGCTGAGCTGACCCCGGCGGCGGAGACGTGCGGTAGACTCTGCGCCCGGAGGCTCCTCCCATGGCCATCGAGAACATCTCCGACACCGCACGTTGGGTCGCCGTCTATCGCGCCACCGAGACGGCGCGGCCCGATGCGATTTTCCGCGATCCGTTCGCCGAACGGCTGGCCGGGCCGCGCGGGCGGCAGATCCTGGAGGAGATGCCGAAGGGGCGCGCCTATGGGTGGCCGATGGTCGTACGGACGGCGGTGTTCGACGAGATCATCCTGGACGCCGTGAACCGCCAGCAGGTGGACCTCGTGGTCAACCTCGCCGCCGGCCTCGATGCCCGGCCCTGGCGCCTGACCCTGCCGCCCTCCCTGCGCTGGGTGGACGTCGACCTGCCCGGCATCCTCAACTACAAGACCGCGATGCTCCAGGGCGAGACGCCGGTCTGCGCCTACGAGGCGGTGACGGCCGACCTGACCGACGTGGCGGGGCGCCAGGCGCTCTTCTCCCGGCTCGGCGCCGGTTCGGCGCGCGCCCTCGTGGTCAGCGAAGGGCTGCTCGTCTATCTCAAGCCGGAGCAGGTGGCGACGCTCGCCACCGATCTCCACACCCAGCCGAGCTTCGCCGGCTGGCTGATCGATCTGGCCAGCCCGCAACTGCTCAAGCGGATGGAGCGGACCTGGGGGACTACGCTGGCGGCGAGCGGCGCCCCCTTCCAGTTCGGCCCGGCCGAGGGGACGGAATTCTTCCGGCCCTACGGCTGGCGCGAGGCGCAGTTCCGCTCCACCTGGGACGAGGCGCAGCGGCTCCACCGGACGATGAAGGGAGCCTGGTTCTGGAGCTTCGTCGGACGCTTCTATCCGAAGAAGGTCCGGGAGGGGTTCCGCCGTTTCTCCGGCAACGTGCTGCTCGAACGGATCTGAACCCCGCCACCCTCCGAGGTCAGCCGCCGAACTCCTTCTGGAGCTGCTGGAGGACCGCGTTCCCCGGGTCCTGGTCGAGCCGGTGCAGCCAGGCGGCGAGCACCTCCTCCTCCCCCTGGTGCTGCCGCACGTAGGCCTCGAAGGGCCAGGCGACGCGGTCGCCGAAGGCCTTCACCATGCGGCTGTAGGGCACCTGCCCGAGGAACTTGTGGGTGAACGGGTTGGGCACCGCCGGCGAGACCTGGGGCACCAGCACCGGATCGCGCGGAGCGGCCGGCGGGGGAGGTGGCGGCGGCGGAGTCTGGGAAGACGTCTGCGCGACCGCGTCGCGGGCATTCGGCGCATTCGGCGCCACCGGCCCGCTCTGTGGGAAGAGCCGGGCGACGGCGGGGGCGACGAGGCTGTCCCAGGCCGCGGTCGCCCCGTCGAGGCTGCCGTACTCCACGTCCTGGTGGTCGCCCGGCCGCAGGGTGTAGCCGGTGTTGTTCACCAGGTCGAACGGGTTCGAGGCGTCGCGCGCCACGTCGAGGAGAAGGCTGTCGCTCACCCGCTCGCCGCTGAGCGAGCCGGCGCTGGGGCCGCTCGGGCCGGGGACGAAACCGTAGCGCTGGGCGAAGCTGTTCGCGTCGCCGGGAACGTAGGCGGCGTTCGGGTTCCAGGCGGCGGTGACCGTCTTGCGGTCGTTGCCCTCCCGCTCGAGCGAGGACTTGAAGACGGTCCGGGTCATGCCTTGGGCGGCGAGGAAGCCGCCGATGCTGGTGTGGGTCTGCGATCCCATCTGAATCTCCTGGGGGGTGACGTCACCCCGACGGTCAAGGATACCGATTGTATCCGGTGGTACGCTCCTCGCGCCATGAGCCCCGCCGCCGCCGACCTCGCCCCCCTACTCCGCCTGCTCGGCGCCCTCCTGGTCCTTGCCGGGGTGGTGGGGACGGTCGTCCCCGCTCTCCCCGGCGCGCCGCTCGCCTTCTTAGGCTTCCTGCTCGCCGCCTGGGCCGATCACTTCCAGCGGGTGGGCGCCTTCACCCTCACCCTCCTCGCGATCCTCACCGTGCTCTCCTCGGTCGCCGACTTCCTCGCCACCCGCCATGGAGCGCGGCGAGCGGGCGCCAGCACCCTGGCGGTGCTCGGGGCCACGGTCGGGACCTTCGTCGGCCTCTTCTTCTCCCTCCCCGGCCTGCTCTTCGGACCGTTCCTCGGCGCCTTCGCCGGCGAGCTCCTGGCGCGTCGCGGCTGGCGGCAGGCGGGGAAGGCCGGCCTCGGCACCTGGCTGGGGCTCGTTGTCGGCACCGCCCTGAAGCTCGCCCTGATCTTCGCCATGATCGGAATTTTCCTCCTGGCCTATGCTTTGTAACCGGCGGAGGGCACACTATGAGCACGACCCCCTTTTCGACCCGCCGACTCTGCTGCCACCTGCGCTGGCGCGAGCTCCCGTCCGCGCTCGACACCGCCGCTCCCGAGGGGGCCACCCCCTGCTCGGACGAGGGCTGTTTCTGGTGTACCCACACTCGGGGTCACCTCGGCCCGGACGGCCGGGTGGCCGACGAGGGGAGCTGCCGCTCGGGCCGCGAGTGCTACGAGGCGGCCTGCCCGCCCGAGGTCGCCGCGTTGGAAGGTCGAGCGGAGGGTAGCCCCTGGCCATGAGACGGTCGCTCGCGCTGGCCGGCCTCCTTCTGCTCCTCGCCCTCCCCGGCCGGGCGCAGACCCAGCCGCCGGTCCCGGAGCCGCCACCGGCGCCCGCCGCGCCCGCCACGCCCGCCTTCGATGCCAACAAGGATCTCGCCCGGCGCTATATCGAGGAAGTCCTGGCGGGCGGTGATCTCAAGGCGCTCGATACGCTGTTGGCGCCGGACTACGTCGACAGCTCGCCGGGGGCGGAGGCCGGACGCGGTCCCGAGGTGGTCCGCGTCGCCCAGGAGCGGGTGCGAGCGCTCTTCCGCGACCTTCACTACCACATCGACCAGCTCGTGGCCGAGGGGGACAAGGTGGTGGCCCGCTACACGGTGCGCGCCGTGCGCAAGCGGGACGAGGGGGGAGGCGTGGGGGATGCCGGCAAGGAGATCGGCATCGTCGGCATGACGATCTTCCGCGTCGCCGACGGCCGGATCCGGGAGACCTGGACGATCAACGACCAGTTCACCATGTTCCGGCAGCTCGGCTATACCCTGACGCCGCCGGCCCCGAAGGCCTCCCAGAAGCCCGGCGCCCCTCCCGCCAAGCCGCCCGGCGGCTGAGCGATCGAGAGTCACCCGACATCTGGTGCAGGGTTCCCCTGCATGGGATGTTGGCCTCTGCCCGCACAACCTGGCCCGTCCCTCGCGCCTCCCCCGCGAAACCCTTTCCCCTCAGCTCGTTGGCTCCAGCGCCTTCGCCTGGCACGCTCGTCGCTCTCTCGTCGGGCTCGAAGGAGGAAGCGCCATGCCCTCGCGAGCCTCGATCGTTCTGGTTCTCGCCGCCGACGTCGGCGGCAGCGTCACCGCGGGCTGCGGCTCGGGGCTCCAACCCCGCCCCCTGACCGCCGCCCAGGCGTCGCGCGTCGACGCCTTCGGCCAACTCGGCGCCGTCGCCGTCGAAGCTCCCGACGAGGTGTACGCCCGCATCCTCGGGGGCATGCTCCAGCGGACCGGTCTGTTCCGCACGGTCGCCGTGACCCAGAAGTGCGGGGGACCGATCCCCGCAGCCGTCGACTACGTTGCCACGATGACCGGCCGCTGCAGCGGCCGGCACGGCGGCTTCATCCCCTGGCTGCCCATCCTGACCCTCGGCGTCCTGCCGCAGTTCCGCACCGCCGAGCTGGGTTTCCCCTTCACGCTCCGCCAGCTGTCGACCGGGCAGGAGGTCGCGATCCCCTGCGAGATCCGGTCGACCTTCGGCCTCGGGTGGATTCCGCTCCTGATGAACGTCCTCCCCGGCTGGAGCCTCGCCGATCCAGAGCGGTCGCCCAACTACAGCCGCCGGCTCGCCTACTTGATCGCAGAGCGGATGGAGGGGTGGTCGCGGCCTTGAAGTGAGGTCTGCGCGGGCCTGCTGTGTGGGGTCCGCTCGGGCGAGGTCAGGCTAGGAAAGGCGATTGGAGGAAGAGCGCATCAGCAGCCTCTTCCACGTCTTCTCGAGGGCGGAGCGTCCCTTGAGTTGTCGCTCGACCTCGGCTTTCAGGTCTCCGGGGTGGGCCGCCAGGAGGAGCTCGACGTCCAGGAGATCCTGCGGGCCCCCCGCGAAGAGCTTCAAGAGCACCAGATCGGCGCGGGAGACGACCGGCAGCACGCGAGATCCCAGCTGGATCTCGATCCGGCGTTCGAGGACGGCCGGCATCCAGGGTTCCCGACCCACCACGAGATCGAGGATCTCACCCTCTGCCCGAACCCGGACCACTCCCGCGAGGGGGTCGTCCGGGTCTCCACGGCGGATCTCGATCTTGGCCGAGGCCTCCCAACTCTCCCAGAAGCCCCCGCCCATAACGGAGCGGTCGAGGACCAGGAGATCGAGGTCTTCCGAGGCGCGCACCACCCCGTGGGCGGCGAGCGCCAGCGCGCCGATGACCGCCGCGGGGATCCCCTTGGCCGCGAGGTCGGCCAGGATGCGATCGAGCAGGCTAATAGCGCCGTGCCTCCATGACCGCCGACGGGCGGCGGCCGCGGTGTTTGTTGCGGCGCAGGATCTCCCTGGCCTCGTCGAGGGAGGTGCCGGAAGGGAGAGTGGCGTGGAAGAGCTCGAGGGCCTCCCGTCCCAGGCGCAGAGCGAGGAGCATCCGCTCCTCGGGAGTGCCCTGGAAGTGCTTCGCGACCTCCTGGTCGAGGTCGCGTGGAGGGAAGACGGCCATGGCCTAACGCTACCGGGGTCGCCGTTTGCCGTCAACTCCGGTTTGGGAGGAGTTTCCGCCTCCTACCGCGTCCCTCCCCCCTGGGCGGGGGCGGGTTGGGGATGGGGGGAGGACAGGAGGGGGGTGCTCCCCGGGGTACGGCCGGGCGCCGACCAGGTACTCGGAAAATCGGGTCGCACGCGGAGATTCCCGTAGAGACGCCCCAGGCGCTATCGAAATCCTTGCCGTTACCGCGCCGTCGGGGCGTCTCCA
>Ga0137403_10000128_pt1 | contig 88331 bp, 80 predicted proteins | sample CZOMad2_1_16fung_FD_122057 | JGI IMG/M metagenome (GOLD analysis project Ga0137403, IMG submission 122057) | Vadose zone soil fungal communities from Angelo Coast Range Reserve, California, USA - CZOMad2_1_16fungal (Hybrid Assembly) | ecosystem: Environmental > Terrestrial > Soil > Vadose zone...
TTCAGCGGCCGAAGAACAACCAGAGCAGGATGATCACCGGAATAGGCACGCCCAAGAGCCAGAGCAAAATTCCTCGTCCCATTTTCGCCTCCATGAATTCCTCAACCGTGTGAAGAACGCGAAGGAGGGCCGGAGGTTCCGGTAAGGCCGCGAGCGAGAAATTTCGCACGAACGATTCAGCCGAGAATTCAGCCTTGTCCCGCATCGCAGCGGCAGGGGCGCGCAGGCGATTTACCAGTGACCGGTGTTCGGCATTGATGTCCACGGCTCCGCCGGAGGCTTCGCATCACCTTTCTGCAGGAGTTCGATCGAATGCAGATCTGGCGAGCGAACGAAGGCCATCTGTCCATCGCGGGGTGGTCGGTTGATGGTGATGCCGCGTTTCATCAGGCGCTCGCAGGTCGCGTAGATGTCATCGACCTCGTAGGCGAGATGACCGAAATAGCGATCCTCGCCATATTTTTCTTCGTCCCAATTATAGGTGAGTTCGACCAGCGGCGCGCCACGCCCTTTCGACGACTTCAGCAGGCCTTCGTCTTCGGGCGCGCACAAGAAAACAAGCGTGAATTTCGCCTTGTCGTTGTCGACGCGACGAACTTCCTTCAATCCAAGTGCGTCCTGATAGAATTTAAGCGCGGTATCGAGATTGCGTACGCGCAGCATGGTGTGGAGGTAGCGCATGGTTCCTTTTTCTCCCTGCAGTGTCGAAGAGATTGCCCTTGGGTTCCGGGAACTCTTAGCAGCAAACTATCGATGAGGGCAGGGGCGTCACGCATTCCACGGAACAACTGGCCCCATCACAACTTTGAGAAGGCTCGAAACATCGGAACGATCGCTTCAGGGCGATGTTTGCCCTCATATCTATTATGGAGAAATGCAATGTCGAGACTTGGTTTACTTGGAGCCACGGCCCTGTCACTTACCTTGGCGGTTGCGACCCCGGCCTTGGCCCAGCAGGTGCACGGAAATGCAGGCGTCCGTAGCGGCGGCATGGCAAACGCACCGCGCGTTAGTGGCACCGGCGGCGCAGCCGCTTTCCGTGGCGCCCAAGCGAACACCAACTTCGCCGGACGTGGCAATCAACAATTCGTTGGCGGTCGCAGCGGCCAGCAATTCGCTGCCGGCCGTACTAGCCCGCAATTTACCCAGGGCCAGGTGGCTCAGGGCCAATTTGCGCAGAACCGTACCGGTAGATTCGACCGCGGTGAATTCCGCGATCGCGACGGGCGTTTCGGCCGTGGGGCCGGGTTCGTCACGGGATTAGCGGTGGGTAGTGCGTTTGGCTACGGCGCCTATGCTGACCCCTATTATTACGGCGACGACTATGCGTATTCCGATGGTTACGATGCGGGTTACGACACAGGATATCCGGTCGATACGGGCGTCGTAGTGTCGAGCGCCGGCGGTGATCCCTCCTATTGTGCGCAGCGTTATCGTTCCTACGATCCTGCCACTGGGACCTATCTCGGCTTCGATGGGTTGAGACACCCCTGTTTGTAGGCGGCGTCGAGTAAATCGGAAAGGGCGGTTCGCAGGAGTCGCCCTTTTGTTGTTGCAAAATTTTTGTTGCCAACTGCACTTGCGACGCGCTGCTCGGCGGCGGGCCCGGAATGTCGGGCTTTCTGCGCGTGCGTTAAGTTCCGTTGGGACAGACTTGCGCAGGTTCCCCGCGTGCGGTTGCGGGAATTAAGCCATTTAATAATCAGCAGGAAATCCGGTTCCACCGCAACCATTGAAAAGCATCTGCGTTGTTAGTCAGGGTGTTTCTATGGAGGAGATACCATGAAGAAGACGCTGGCGATTTTGGCTACCGTTGTCACGGTCGGCGCCACTACAATGACCGCGCCCGCGCAGGCGCGCGGCGGCTTTGGTCCGGGCATCGCTTTCGGTCTGGCGGCAGGCGCGATTGCGTTGGGAGCGGCCGGCGCGTACGGCTACTACGGACCGGGCTATGGATATTATGGATATCCAGCCTACTACGGGTACGGGCCAGCCTATTACGGACCCGGTTATGCCTATTACGGCGGGCCGTATTGGCGTCACCGCTACTGGCATCGGCACTACTGGTAAGAACCAAAAAAGCCCGGAGCTTGCTTCCGGGCTTTTTTCTTGATGCAAGCTGATCACACTTTCACGGCCAGAACGGCGGGCGTTCAAGCGCCTGACGCGATTTTTCGCCGTGGCGGGCGCTGTGCAGCGTCGTGAAAAAATACTCCTCGCGTTCGCGTCTGAATTTTTCCTGGGTGGCTTTGAAACTTGCCACGCGTGCGGCAATCTCTTCGCGCTCCCGATCGCGGCGGTCTTGTTGTTCGGTCATGCCGATCCCTTTTGAGTCGTATCCCTTGCCCACATGCGTCGGAGATTGGGGCGCGAATGCGGATACGGCGTTGCAAGATTGTGATTGTGGATGGGATTGTGGATAAGAGTTGCCGCTCCTTGTGGCGTGCGCGCCTTCCCGTTAGCGACAAGGGGACAGATCGGGTGCGCAGGTAGTCGCGAACGCCAAGAAGAGCGATGAGGTCATGCGCAAGAGCGACGAGGCGAGCCGATCGCTAGAGCGGCGCAGCGTCAACCCGCCATCAATCGTGTGATTGCGGTGGCCCAGCAAAATGGCAACCTGATCGGCCGTGCTATAGGTGTTAGGCTGAAACCTCGGATTATCCCCCGGTGATTGCTTCGGACCTTCGCAGCGGCGTGGAACAGCTCGGCGACATGATCGCCGAGGCGTCAGTGATTGTTCCTTTTACCGGCGCGGGCATTTCGACCGAGTGCGGGATTCCTGATTTCCGCTCGCCAGGTGGATTGTGGACCCGCAACCGGCCGATCCCTTTTGATGAATTCGTGGCCAGCGCCGACGCTCGCAATGAGGCATGGCGGCGGCGCTTTGCCATGGAGCCGACCTTCGCCGCGGCAAGGCCCGGGCGCGGTCACCGTGCGCTGGCGTCCCTCTACAAGGCCGGCAAGATCCCGGCGATCGTTACTCAAAACATTGATAATTTGCATCAGGCCTCAGGATTCGCGGGCGAGCACGTGGTGGAACTCCACGGCAACACGACGTATGCGCGCTGCATAGGGTGCGGGCAGGCATACGATCTTCCCTGGGCCAGACAGCAATTTGACGCCACTGGCAGTGCACCCAACTGCACCATCTGCGATCAGCCGGTGAAGACCGCCACCATCTCATTTGGGCAGGCGATGCCGGAGGATGCGATGCGCCGCGCCACCGAACTTGCCCAGGATTGCGATCTTTTCATCGCCATCGGGTCATCGCTGGTGGTGTGGCCGGCGGCCGGCTTCCCCCTGCTGGCCAAGAACTCCGGTGCCCGTCTGGTGATTATCAACAACGAGCCCACGGAGCAGGACGATCTTGCCGACCTGGTGATCCCCCATGATATCGGGGAAACCCTCGGGCCGTTCGTGGGCAATTGATGCCCAACTGATTCGCGGCCGCGCAAGCTGTTCATAGGTCCGGGAAGATTCGTTTTTTGTCTATGCGCCGCAAGCGGGAGTGTTATCTTTTGATTCGAGAGATTCGCGTGGCGTCATCATGAACCTTCATGGATGGGCGCAGGTGGGCGCCGTCGCTTTGCATGGCGGGCCATAGATGATGTGTGGGGTCCGGGGTCATGGGGTCGGACGGATTTGAGTCGAAAAAGCTCGGAGGTCCGCCGTCCGCTGGGACAGGACCTAATCGGCTTTCGCAGGGCGCGTTTTCTGCCGGCGAACGTGATCCGGCGATCGATGCGCTTTCCGGTCTTGGCGATGCCGCCGCCAACCTGGTCGAGATCAGCGGCGTCATCAAATGGTTCGATGCATCAAAGGGCTACGGTTTCATCGTTCCCGATAATGGCTGGCCCGATGTATTGCTGCACGTCACGGTGCTGCGGCGCGACGGCTATCAAACCGCCTACGAAGGTGCGAGGCTGGTTTGCGAGTGCGTGCAGCGGGCGAAGGGCTATCAGGCGTTCCGCATCATCTCGATGGACGAGTCGACGGCGATCCATCCCGCGCAGATGCTGCCGCCACGGACCCATGTCAGCGTTACCCCGACCAGCGGTCTGGAGCGGGCGCAGGTCAAGTGGTTCAACCGCCTGCGCGGCTTCGGCTTCCTGACCTGCGGCGAGGGGACCCCGGATATTTTCGTCCACATGGAAACCTTGCGGCGCTACGGAATGACCGAACTGCGTCCCGGGCAGTACGTGTTGGTGCGGTTCGGACCCGGCTCCAAGGGTATGATGGCGGCCGAAATTCAGCCGGAAACCGGCTCGCCGGGGCTGTCGTCGCATTGATCGCGCGATCCTTCCCCATCACCTGACTAAGAACAACGGATTGAACGCGCAGGATGGCATTGATCTGCGTGCCGAGGTCTGGCATTTGCCACGATCCTCGGGTTACCGTCGAATGCGCGGTCCGCCCGCCGGGTTCGAGCGGATCGCGCAATCTGCGCGTGGCAAAGGGCTCGCCAGTAAATGAAGTTGGAGCGTTTTTCCCGGCGTAAAACCTGCGCCGACCCATGAACGCATCGATCGATATCTTCCGCGGTTGAGGTGAGCATTGTTTATGAATTCCTGTCGAACAGTTGGTTGGCGCCCCCGCGCGCTGTCCTGGATATCCATTGCTCTAGCAGGCCTGGTTTACGCATTCTCCGGTGCCGACGTGCGTGCAGCAAGCGTGCAGCCGCTCGAGATCGTGACCAAATCCGGCGTGCAGGTTTTCTCGGTCGAGATGGCCACGACCGAGGAGGAGAAAACCACCGGGCTGATGTACCGCAAGGAACTGGCTGACGGGAAAGGGATGCTGTTCGATTTTTCGCTCGAACAGGAGGTGTCGATGTGGATGAAGAATACCTACATCCCGCTCGACATGATCTTTATCCGGGCTGACGGCCGGATCCTGCGGATCGCCGAGAGTACCGAGCCAATGTCGACCAAAATCATCCCATCGAGGGGGTTGGCAAAGGGGGTATTGGAGGTGATCGCCGGCACCGCGCAGAAGTACGGGATTGCGCCCGGCGATCGCGTGGCTCATCCGCTTTTCAACGGCCGGTAATCCGGCCGAGAGTGGAGCGTGATCGCTCTAGGAAGCGTTTTCTACCGCAGATCGGTCTGCGCAATCTTTACCAGGCGAACCGTTACCCATTTCGTCCGAAATGGGCTTCCATCTTGCTGACGAACCTTTAAGCGTGTTATCGACCACGTTTTCCAAATGATCGGGGTATAGCGCAGCCTGGTAGCGCGGCAGTTTTGGGTACTGCAGGTCGTTGGTTCGAATCCAGCTGCCCCGACCAGTTTATATCATTGATATTACTAATTTTATTTTCTTGGTGGCTCCGCGCCGTGGCTTTGGAAATATCAAAATCGCCACCGACGAAAGCACCCGCGCCTTGTTGCCGCAGCTTCAATTCGCCACGATGACACACGTTGCTAGGGCAATTTAAGTCGTCCGCTGCGGGAATTGTTTTTAGTTGAGTAGGAGATTTCAAATGATTTCTCTTCAGGAGCGCCTCGCAACCATTCTAAATTTTGCCGCCCAGTTACGCGAATTAGACCAACTGCAAGAGCGGGTCAGGAAAGCGGAATTAGTCCGGAGAGTACCGCAGAAAGAGAACGCACCCCTGGCAAAGAGGCCGGCGGCCTCCCTTATTGCATACGACCCTGGCCGCCAGGGTATGAAGCGGGCAGCCTCGTCGCAGGGATGACGTTCAGGTCTCTTGCGTGGGAGCCAAGCGGGGATCGGCTTATTCGGTCCCCCTCGGCCCTCCGCTTGCCTAACTTTTCAGGCGCGAAGTCCGGTCCCATGCGGCGAAGGTTCCGGGCCAAAGTTTTCAAGAACACTGCGGGCCAGGGCTTGCCGTTGATGTTGTCGGCCACGTACATGCAGCCATTCTGCAGCCCTCGAGATCGTTGAGCTGTTCGGAAAGATAGCGCGCCAGTCGGATCAGTGCCGGTGGAGCTTGCGGCCGTTGGTTAACCTAACGCGGCGTCGAATTTCTCAAATGGCCTGCCGGTGCTTACGTGCGGACGAAATAAAAGCAAACGGGCAGAAAAATTCCCGACTGCTCAAAGTAGGCGATCGAGTTTGCCAGGATCAAGCGCCGCCGCAAAGCGGGGCTGACATCCGGAAGCTGAGCGCACAGAGCAGGCCGCCTCACTTGGCGGCATCTTTATTTTCAAATCATGCGTGGCGCATCACCGCTCCATCGGCTGCGGCGCTTCTTCGGCGATACGCAAGACATACACAAGCGCAAAGCGGTGAGGCCGATAATTCCATAAATCTGCCACAGCAGATTGCCGGAAACCCCGTTGAGAGACTTCGTGCAGTAACCTTCACAAGCAAGGTTAAAACGTGAGTCAGATTGCGCTGCGAGGCCGAAGCTGTATGGCTTTTGAATGTCCTCGTCATTTCACAACGCTGACAGGCGCACCTACCGGAAGGTTATGCTGGTGGGACTGCTATTTTGTGTGTCGTTCGTGGTGTTTTCTTTCTTTGCGAAGGAACAGCCCGCGAATACCTACGTTCTCAAGAAGGCAGATAAGTTGGTTCGCAGCGCAGGCTCACCGCCGCCTGCAAATTGACTCAAAAGAAAAGCTGCCTTGGGCGGCTCTGAAAATCAAAAAATTTCTTGAACCGTTAAACTATAATGACTCGCAGGTCCGGGCTTGCTTTTTTCTTGTCGCCTCTTTGCCTCCGCCTTCCGCACCAACTTGCGAAGCTCGCGTATTTCATTTAGTCGCCGGGCGAGCAATTCACATTTATTATTCGAACCTCGTTTGATTGTGTCGAACCTTCGTTCCATCGTTTCCTCCAACCCAGAAATCAATGTCGCGGTAGGCGACAGCCTATAATTGATAGCGACGCGGGCAAAAGACCAAGCTAATTTTCGGTGGTAACATCGGAAGTTCCCGCGGCGGAACTCGGCGGCGGACGTTTTCGGTATCCGCAAGAAGACGTGGATCATCCTGGCCCAAGATTTCAATATTTTCAGTTCTTCAAATCGGGCGATGGCCCTGCTCCACAGTCCTTTCTTGTTACCGGCTCGACGTTCCGGCGGGATTGTCCGGTGGCCGATATTGCGAGGTTGACGGCGAAAAAAATCGTTATATTAAAGTGGCATTTTCGTTCGGCGGTGATTGCACATGATGGATTTTTCGAATTCGAAAGATGAACGTCTTTTGGCATTTTACGACAACGTTCGGCGGCAAGTTGAGCTGGATATGAGGTCTGGCGGACGATATCGCTTTGCTGGCGATAGCGTGAAGCTATACGCCGACAAACTACGCGAGGAAATGGAGCGGCGAAGATTACGATTTACGCCGATTGATTGGCATCGCTGACGGCGAGAATCCTGCCTTGGGTCATTCACCTTCGGCTTCAAACGTGTACCCTAAAGCGGGATGAGATTAGGTTTGGTCGTACCCGGCGTTAGCGAAGTAGTTTGCGCATTCGGCTGCTGAGACGGTGTCGAGGATCGGACCGATCGCATTGTAGACGGCCTCGATGGTTCGCTGTGCGGCGTTGCGCAGCCAATGTTTGAGTTTGGCGAAGAACTGCTCGATCGGGTTCAAATCGGGCGAGTATTTCGGCAGATAGAAGAGCCGGGCACCAGCCGCGCGGATGGCGTGGCGTACGGCCTTGCCTTTGTGCGAGCCGAGATTGTCCATGATCACGATGTCACCTTGCCGCAAGGTGGGGACCAAGACCTTCTCGACATAGAGTTGGAAGGTCTCGCCGTTGATCGGCCCGTCGATCAGCCAGGGCGCCGTGATCCGATCGTGGCGCAAAGCGGCGAGAAAGGTCATGGTCTGCCAGCGGCCGTGCGGTACTTTGGCCTTGATCCTTTGGCCACGCGGCGCCCAGCCCCGCAGCGGCGCCATATTGGTTTTGGTCCAGGTCTCGTCGATGAACACCAGGCGGGAAGGATCGATCCGCTTCCGATACTTGGTCCACTGCGCCCGCCGACGGGCGACATCGGGACGATCTTGCTCGGCCGCAATCAGCGTCTTTTTTTATGACTGAGCTTCTCGGCGTGGACGAACTCCCACATCGTGCGGTAATCGACCTTCAGGCCACGCTCGGCGAGTTCGGTCACCAGCCCGCGCAAGGTGAAATCCGCCTTCCGGCAGCGTTGCACCAGCCAGTCACGGTGCGGCCCCGCGATCTTCTTCGGCCTATAGCCGCCGACCTTGTCCGGCTTGACGCTGCCGGTCTCGCGGAAGCGCCGCACCCAGTTGATCGCCGTGCTGATGCCGACGCCAAATTGTGCCGCCGCCTGATGGCGCGACAAGCCCCCCTTGGTGACTGCCTTCACCACCCGATCGCGAAGATCATTCGAATACGGTCGTCCCATCCATGCTGGCCTCCTTCCCAGCCAGCATGTTGAATCAGAACACATCTGATTTGGGAATCCTCAATCGATTCAATTTAGATCCATCCCGCTCTAGGCTGTCTTTGCCGTTCCGGTGGTCGGCATGAAGATGCCGAGCGTCCCTCAGCAATAATATCTTTATCCTATGGCTCCGTCGCCGGTGGTCCCGGGCCTCTGGCGTACGGCCAGCGCATCGGCAGACCCCGGGCGGCCAAGGGCAAATTGACCGACCGGGCCCTCGACGTGGAATTCCAGCCCCGTGATCTTCGCGAACAAATCGATGTTGTTGGTTCCGATCGCGCATCCTCCAAGCCCCATATCTGTCGCGATCAGATAAAGTGTCTGCATCAATACGCCGACATCCTTCAAGATGAGCGAGTAGGCCAGCGCACTGTATTTCCACGAAACCCGGCCAAAGCGCGCAGCGATCGTGACCAGGATCTGCGGCGTGCCTGGGGCGCCCATGGCAAATTGGGCGGCCGCGAGCTGGGCTTCGAGTTCTTGCGCGTGGGCACTGATCGGTACCAGCGCATGTCGGTCGGCATCGTAATGATAGAATCCACGCGCAAGTCCTTGGCAGTTGGCAACCGTCAGATAAAGCTCAAGCTCGTAGGCGCTGCCCCCAGATGGATAGGGTCTGGCGGCGTAGGAAACCTCAGGACCACCGTCCATGTCGACGTTGCTTGTCCATTTCGCACGGACGCGCGCGGCACTATCGAGCAACCGTGCGAGCTCGCCGAGCGTGATCGGTTGGTTGTCGTCGAAGTCGCGCGTCGAATGGCGTTCTTCCAGGAGCCTCGCGAACGGCGAGGGCACCTCTGGTGTAGCCGCGACCTTGCGCAGATCGATTGTTTTCCCGGGCCAGCCTGACCGCACGGCCGGTGGCGGAGGTATGAAACCCGCATAAGGATAAAGTCCGCCGAGCGGGTTGGCCTGCCGTCCTTCCGTGCTGTGGGTGTGGAACAGCAGGTCGTGAAAATCCCAGAGCACGAGGTTGTCGTCGCCCTCGGACGGTCGCAGGCCATCGCCTTTGGCAGCTTCGATCCTGAAAAGAATCTGGCAATCCACCAGCAATGCGAGAAGCTCCAACCCGAGAAAACCCGGCTCACGGCGGAGCGTGCTGATCTTTTGCGGCATAGATAACGTGGTGAGGGCGGCGGCGATCTTGGGATCGCATATTCTGAACAAGGCGCCAGCGCGCGGCGATTCCAGCACCATCTCATTACCGCGCCGTCGCAGATAGGCGAAGCGCGACAGCGCAATCACATCGTTACTGCCGAGCTTTGGCGTTCGTGGCCAATAGTCGGGACCCTGCGGCTCGATGACGACTTGATCCCTTTTTGTGCCTGCCGGCGCGAAGCGATATTCCAGGAGGCCACTTTGGGCCAATCGCCGGACCAATAGATCGATTTCCTTGTCGGCTGCACGGCCGGCCGCGAATGAAACGAGCGCCAGGCCTGTGCGCAGCGCCTGCGCCCGTTCCGCGACCGCGGAGCTGAACTTGCCCAAGCCAACCGAATAGCCATCGAAGTGGGCAGCAATATTTCCGTCCGCCTTTGCTTCGAGCGTGATGTGACCGACCAGGCGGGCGGAAATGACAGGTGCCGCGATCCGACGCCCTGTTTTTTTTCCGGGAGCGCGCAAAGCCGGGATGACTCTCAACTATGGGGAAGGTACTGAGTGAGCTCGCTTTCCGGCATCGGTTGATCTCGCAGCCCGAGTTTGACCGGAACATCGTAAAGCCGGCCCGGCCCCAAGCGGCGATAGAAATGACGAAGGCCGGGAACGATCACTCTGACGACGGGGACCTCGACATCGGGCCGCGTCTGATCGAGGACGAGGAAGTCGAGGCCTGCACGCCTGGCGATGTCGACGCAGGCATCCACCTGCTGGCGGGTGGTTTCCAGTGGACCGAATTTCGAACCGGAGTCCGGTTGGACGGGTTTGCCGCTTGGGGTCAGGAACGGGTACTCCCGTAGCTGCAATGGCGTGATGCCGTCGAGGCTGGACTTCTCCCCGGTGCCGCCTCCCATCAGACCGATCGAGAGGAACTGATTAAGCTCCGTTAGCGTACGCAACAAGGCGATGCGGCTGTCGAAATGCGCGCCGGAGCCGAACTCGATATTTTCATGTCCGTTTTGCATCCAGTGCAATATCGCTACATAGGTGGGAACGCCGAGGTCGCTGGTGACGTCGAGCACCCAAAGCCTGCGCCCGGTGTCGGCGAGCTGGCTTTGCAGATCGCGAACGTAGGAATCGTTGAATTGGCTGAGGTCAACCTCGGCCCGTTGCAATCGATTGTACCACCAGATGGCGTAGGCGTCTCGCTCGACCAGTTCCAGAAAACCCTGAACGATGGCTTCTTCTTGCGTGTTGCCTGCGGCGCAGCCATTGGTATCCGCATGATAGGCGTTGGGGCCGCCATAAAAAAAGTACAACAGGCTGGTCGGAAGAAATTTAAAGCGCTGATCGCGCAGGGACCAGGCCGGTGACCACTCCATTTTTGCCGAAGGGTCAAAGGGAGCCGGGACCGGGTGGGAATCATCCGATTCGTCGATTGGCGAGCGGTATTGCGCATCGCTGAATAGCAGAACGTCGTTGGGATAAATGGCTTCGCCGGATGGAAAATCCGTGAACCGCCGTTTCATTCGGATTTCGTCACCCTGAAAAATCCCCGAATAACGCTCGATCGCCTCCATCAGCGCGCTGGCTTCTGCCTGCTCGGCAGTAGAGCCTTTGCCAAAGCTGCCGCCGGTCAGTCCTGCCCTGAGGGCGTCGACCGTCAGGGCGGGTCCCGAGAAGTTATGCCCCGCAAAATAATTGGTGTTCATCGGCAGATCGGCCTCGATCCGCTCAAGCTTGGTGACGACACCGGTGAGCGGGCTCACATGCTTTCGGAAGCGCGCGACCGTCGCCCGCGACGACACGGTACGGTATCCGCCGCTCGTCATGATCAGCTTGGCTCCGGGGCCGAGCTCGATCGGTGTCGGTGCTCGGCGCGGATCCCGCAGCTTCTTGTTGCCGCAGGTCGGACATTGCGGGCGAGCCGCAACGTAATGCTTGACGACGCTCGAGCCCAACAGATCATGACTGACGATGTGATGGTTCAATTCGGTACGAAAGCCGGTCGCGATCGCTTTGGCCACCTCGAGGGCGGCGAATTGGATCGCGCCTTGCCCGAGCGGATTGCGGACCAGTGGTGAAACGGCGACGGCGCGTGCCGATCCACGTTCAAGGAACCCCTTGATCTCGCGATTTCGTATCATGCGATCGAACAGACAGGTCCAGCAGGGGCCGCTGGGTGGGTTGAATACCGGCCCCACCAGGGGAAAGGCGCCGGAAGGCTGGACGAGGAGCCAGGGCGTGCGGTCCGACACCCGCTGCTGGTTCAATTCAGCAAGCCGTCGCTCGAGATAGTCGTTCACCAGCGTGACGGTCAGATCGGCCGCGCGCTTGGTGAGGCGCACGTCGAACTCGCCGAGCGCCGCAGCGAACGCGGCGGCCCCATCCACGTCGATCGATTCAACGCGCACGCGGCAGTTGGCGAGATTTTGCTCTGCCAGCCCAGGCCGCAGGCCCAGGCTCGCCCAATAGCCGGCCACAGCGCTGCCAGACGAGGGCGATGCCTCAACGATATAGCGGCGCTCGATAAGCCGTTTGAGAGCTTCTTCGATCCTGTCCGGAGGAAAATGCTTCCCCAGCTCTCGGACAAGCTGCTGAAGGCTCTTTCCGCCTTTGCCTATTGCAGTGGCGAGCGCGCAATAGAGTTCGCCGTGCAGGAAAAACTTCCGGTCATCGGAGTAGAGGCAGACGACGTCAGGCGGAAGGACGTAGACGGTGAAATTCGGCGCGAACTGTGCAACGTCTTTGCTAGCGCGGCGGGTCGAGATGGCTTTGCGATCGCCCGTCATGGTTTCAGCACACGAAGCTTGCGTAGGACGCTGGTTTGCTGCTGCAAAGCGTTTTCTCGGACCACAGAAACTCCCTTGTCGCGCCGGCGCTCGGGTTTCTCGATAGGATGGGAAATCCACCGGGCCGGTGGTGCGCGGATTTGGTCCACGCACGCCGCGGACGGCCTCAGCAGCGAAGACATGCATGGCCGGAATCGACTTTGTCGAACCCGGCCATGATAGAGAGCGTCAACGTGGACTGATAGTCCGGTCTAGCAGATGCGGCAAGCGCCCCAGGACAAACAGCAGCCTCCGACGCCCCATCCCCAGCCGACTCCGCAACCGCCACAACCGCCGCAGCCTCTGCAACCCCGGCAGCCCCGGCAGCCCCGGCACCCACAACCTCGGCAACCGCCGCGCGCTAACTGTACGCCGTCTTTGGCCGCTGCTGTATTTTCCTTGTCGAAAACATAGAACGTCGCCAGACTGACGTCAGCGATTTCTTCCTCACCCAGCGTAATCTGATGACTCGGTGAATAGTTCGGTGACTGCGGTTGATCGTTTACTGGCGCAACCGCGGCCGACGCACCCCCCACTAGTGAAAAAGTCAACCCGGCTGCTCCCAACGCCGGTACGGCGCTCGTCACCCGTTTTCGCTTCGACGCCTGCTTCACTTGTGGCATATTCGAATCCTCCATCATGCTAGCAAATGGTTCGAGTTTTTGAAGTCTACGTCAAGGGCCCATCTCCTGCAAGGTGATGAACACTTGCCGACGCGCATCAGGCCCTTCATTGGCCGAGATTTCACGTTCATGAACAAAGCTGATGATGCCATTCATGATCCATTCATCATCGATGTCGTCGACGAACCCATATGGTCGTCGACCACCTGAGCGCAGGTCGCAGGGTTAACCAGCTCAAGGCATCTTCAGTTCCTGGCAAACCGGAAATACAGTGAACGGAAGCCCAAAAGACACGAGCAGTCATCTGCGCAGAATGCATCGCTGTCGGGGCCTCGCGGAAGGAAAATTGTGTCCCTTCTTGCATTCGGTTGGAGCCGTCCTTATTGAGCCCAAAGGAATCAGGCATCACGTGGGCGCCGGAAAGGGCAGCCGAGCTGGCTCGATGCGGCGCGATATCTCGCAGGCGCGAACGGAGAATCCGACGTGGTCGATTACCCCGGTTGTTTCGCCTGGTACGAACTGATGACCACCAACACGGCGGGTGCCGAGGCGTTCTACGGCAACGTCTTGGGTTGGGATGCGCAGGACGCGTCGACGCCCAACTTGGCCTACACATTATTGACCGCAGGAAAGGTCCCTCTAGGCGGTCTGATAGACCTGCCCGAAGAAGGCAGGAGGATGGGCGCGTGGCCGAGATGGATGGGGTACATCGAAGTCAACGACGTTGAGGTAACGGCTGAGCGGATCAAGCGGCTTGGCGGCGCGGTGCATGTTCCACCAACGAACACCAACATCGGACTGATTGCGGTGGTCGCTGATCCGCAGACCGCTACTTTTGGGTTGGTCAAGGGGCTCAAGCCCGGCCGACAACAGCCTGCCGAATCCGGCAAGCCCGGGCGCGTCGGTTGGCACGAATTGCGCGCGGCAGATGGGGAAAAGGCGTTTGCGTTCTACGGCGAGATTTTTGGCTGGCAAGAGACCCAGGCCGAAATCAGCCAGACAGTCACATATCAATTGTTTTCCTCCGGCGGTTTGACGCTCGGCGGCATGTTCACCAAGCCAGCGGACGAGCCGATCCCGTTCTGGCTGTTCTACTTCAATGTCGAGGACATCGATGCGGCTCTGGCGCGTGTCAAGGCTGGAGGCGGGTACGTTTCGCAAGGTACGCTTGAACTGTCGGACGGTAGCTGGGTCGCCCGATGCACAGACCCTCAGGGCGCCGCATTCGCGCTGCAGGGCAAGCGAACTTATGACTCCAGATTCGGATGGTCCACGGAGTGGAGCGGGTTTTCGTCGAAAGGCCGATTGCTGGCTCCCAAACCCCGCGACCCGGAGTCGGAGAGTTAACGACAAGCCGTATCGATCAGGCCGCGTTGGCCGCCGGCGCCTTGGGAAGCGGTTTGTCCTGCCTCTTCGACCAGGAGATGTAGTAGGCGACAATGGTCATGATCGCTATTCCCGTCACGCTGACAAAGATCTGTGCGAACAGCGAACCCGAACTCATCGTCAATTCGAAATGTCCGACAAAGGACAAGAAGACGCCGACGCAGAACACCGCAAGCGACTGCTGACCGCAGACGATCACAGGATCAAACACTTTCCATTCAAGGCCCGGCCAGTCCTTGGGCACGAACCTGATGACCAGGATCACGATCGTCACAAAATGCAGCAAGCGATAGGGCGCAAGATTGGTCTTGTCATTCGGATTGAAGGTCGAGTTGAGCCAATGCGGGAGCATGGCGCCGAAATCCGGAAACTTGCCTGCCATGGTCATGACCATCGCGAAGATGAGATAGGCGATGCAAAAATAGAGCGTAAACGGAGCATCGATAAGCCAGCGAGACCTCTTTGCCCCGCCGAGTGCGCACCATGAGCCGAACACAAACAACACCTGCCAGCAGTAGGGATTGAAATACCAGGACCCGCTGGGATAAGCCGCGAAATTCCAGCCGAATTGTCGTGCGGCGAGCCATAACACAATCGATGCAAGCATCGTCCAATTGGGCTGACGCAGCATGATCCACAAAACCGGCGGGAAAAATCCCATCAGGACGATGTAAAGCGGAAGCACGTCGAGATTGACCGGCTTGAACTTGAGGAGCAAACCTTGGCGCAGCGTTTCGGTCGCATGGTCGACCAGCCCTGCGACATTGAACTCGCTGATGATCTCGGAATCGCCGAATCGCAGCGCGAGATAGCTGATTGATGCAATGTAAATGACGAACAAAATGATATGGGCGACATAGAGCTGCCACACCCGCTTGGTCAGACGGGTGGCGCCGACGATGAACCCCCGTTCGAGCATCATCCGCGCGTAGACGAAGGAGGCGGTATATCCGGAGATAAATACGAAGAGGTCGGCGGCGTCGCTGAAACCGTAATTTCTCGTGGTGATCCAGTTCACGACGTTGTCAGGAATGTGGTCCAGGTAAATCGCCCAGTTGGCGACGCCGCGGAACAGATCGAGCCGAAGATCGCGTCCTTTTTCCGGCAGGGTTGCGTTGATTTTCAGCATGGCCGTTTCGATGCGAGACGTTCGAAGGGATCGGGCAGCGGAGCAAGGTCTTGCTCGCGCAACTGGGCAAGATTGTCACCACGCCGCATAATGACTATACCATTCCGGAAAATGTTACATCCGGGGCCGGGAATCACCGATTCATTTTTGTGAAGGGTGTCTCTATACTATCCTGGCCTTTTCCACCACGCGCTTCCATGCCTATCCCAAGGGGGTTCGACTATCCATGACCGCACGCATTTTTAAGCCCGCCAAAAACGCGATGCAATCGGGGACCGCCAAAACCAGGGAATGGCAACTTGATTATGAACCGGAACAGCCGCGCGTCATCGAGCCCTTGATGGGCTGGACCAGCTCCGGTGATATGAAGCAGCAGGTCAGTATTCGCTTCGACACCAAAGAAGAAGCTGTGGCGTATTGCGAGCGCGAGGGCATCCCCTATCAGGTATTCGAGGCGAAAGAGCCCGCGCGCCGGCAAGCCGCCTACGCCGACAATTTCGCGTTCCGGCGCGGCGAGCCCTGGACCCATTAGAACGTCTTGGGGCGCAAGCCCCGGGATTTGATCTCTGGGGTGGGCCGTTCGCGTCGAGAAAACCCGTCGAGACTAAAGCTACAGTCCGCAATTCCAGAGGCTATCCCGGCATTTCGCTCCGCTCAAAAGTTCTGGGTTGCCTAAGGCGGCGGCGCAATGACACCATGGCGCAACCCCGTTGCGCAGATTGCGCCGCACCATAAAACTGCTGAAGGCCATGCCGCTCCAATCCAGTACCGACCTCGCCTCATCCGATTTTGCCCGTAACGCCGAGGCGATGCGCGCGCTGGTCGCGGAGCTGCGCGAGAAGCTCGATTCTGTAGCCGGCGGCGGTGGGGAGGCCTCGCGTGTGAGGCATACCTCGCGCGGCAAGATGCTGGCGCGCCAGCGCGTCGACCTCCTGATCGATCCCGGCACGGCGTTTCTGGAATTGTCGCCGTTGGCGGCCCTCGGCCTCTATGGCGGCGATGTGCACTCGGCGAGCATCATCACCGGCGTAGGACGGATATCGGGGCGCGAATGCGTGGTGGTCGCCAATGATGCGACCATCAAAGGCGGCACTTATTATCCCATGACGGTGAAGAAGCATCTGCGCGCACAGGACATCGCGCGGCAGAACAATCTGCCCTGCGTTTACATGGTCGATTCCGGGGGCGCGTTCCTGCCCCAGCAGGACGAGATTTTTCCCGACGAGCGGCATTTTGGCCGCATCTTCTACAATCAGGCGCAAATGTCGGCGCTGGGCATTCCCCAGATCGCGATCGTGATGGGCTCCTGCACCGCTGGCGGTGCCTATGTTCCGGCGATGTCGGACGAAAGCATCATCGTGCGCAATCAGGGCACGATCTTCCTGGGTGGACCGCCGCTGGTCAAGGCAGCCACGGGCGAGGTTGTCACCGCGGAAGAATTGGGCGGGGCCGATGTGCATTCAAGGCAATCCGGCGTCACCGATCATTATGCGCAGAACGACAGCCATGCGATCGGAATTGCACGGCGGATCGTTGCTACCCTGAAGCCACCCGCGCGCGCCCAATTGAACATGCTTGAACCACGCGAGCCTCTTTTTGCACCCGAGGAGATCTATGGCGTGGTCTCCGCCGACGGACGCAGGCCGTTCGACGTCCGCGACATCATCGCGCGGCTGGTCGACGGTTCGCAGTTTGACGAATTCAAGAAATTGTACGGCCAAACCCTGGTTTGCGGTTTCGCCCATATCTGGGGATATCCGGTCGGTATCATCGCCAACAATGGAATCCTGTTCAGCGAAAGCTCGCTCAAGGGTGCTCATTTCATCGAGCTGTGCTGCCAGCGCAATATTCCCCTGGTATTTCTGCAGAACATCACGGGATTCATGGTCGGCAAGAAATACGAAGCCGGCGGAATTGCCCGTGACGGCGCCAAGCTGGTGACGGCTGTGGCGACCGCGGGCGTGCCGAAATTCACCGTCGTGATCGGGGGCTCCTACGGCGCCGGCAACTACGGAATGTGCGGCCGCGCCTACAGCCCGCGCTTCCTCTGGATGTGGCCGAACGCCCGGATATCGGTGATGGGTGGCGAACAGGCGGCGATGGTGCTGAGCCAGGTCCGTCGCGACAACATCGAGGCCAAGGGCGACACCTGGTCGGCCGAGGAGGAAGACAAGTTTCGAGCGCCCATCCGCGCGCAATATGACCGGCAGGGCAGCCCGTATTACGCCACCGCCCGGCTCTGGGACGACGGGGTCATCGATCCCGCCGACACCAGGCTGGTCCTGGGCTTGGGTCTGTCTGCCGCAGCCAACGCGCCGATCGAACCCACGCGTTTCGGCCTGTTCAGGATGTGATGATGGACCGTCCCAGTGCCGCCGATTCCTTTGCTTTCCGAAGTTCGTGTAAGAGGTTGCGCGATGACTGACGAACTTCGGAAAGCGGGCACTAGGCAGTATCGGCGATTTCGTACCCTCTTGATTGCCAATCGTGGCGAGATCGCAGTCCGCGTCATCCGCACCGCCAAGGCCATGGGCTTGCGCACGGTTGCGGTTTATTCCGAGGCCGACCGCGGCGCGATGCACGTTGCGATGGCCGATGAGGCGGTTCTGCTCGGGCCGGCGCGAGCGCGGGACAGTTATCTCAACATCGAGCGCGTGATTGAAGCCGCGCGCAAGAGCGGCGCCGAAGCTGTGCACCCCGGCTACGGATTTTTGTCCGAGAGCGCCGAATTCGCGCAAGCCTGCCTTGACGCAGGCTTGGTATTCGTCGGACCGACCGCTGCCATGATCAGGTTGATGGGCTCCAAGTCCGGCTCAAAAATGCTGATGGAGAAGGCCGGCGTACCCCTGGTGCCGGGTTATCACGGTGAGGCCCAGGACGACGCGACGCTGGCGAAGGCTGCCGGCAAGATCGGCTTTCCGGTTCTCGTCAAGGCCTCCGCCGGCGGCGGCGGCCGCGGCATGCGCGTTGTGCATTCGGCGGGCGAACTTGCGGCAGCGATCGTCAGCGCCAAGCGCGAGGCCAAGGCCGCCTTCGGCGACGATCGCGTGCTGATCGAAAAATTCGTCGAGAACCCGCGCCATATCGAGGTGCAGATCATCGGCGACAGTCACGGCAATCTGCTGTCGCTGTTCGAACGTGAATGTACGCTGCAACGGCGGCATCAGAAGGTGATCGAGGAGGCGCCGTCGCCGACGCTTGATGCCAAGCGGCGCGAGGCGGTATGTGCCGCCGCGCGCAAGGCGGCTGCGGCGGTCAGCTATGTCGGCGCCGGCACCATCGAATTTGTCTCCAACGGCAAGGACGTATTTTTCATCGAGATGAACACACGCCTGCAGGTCGAGCATCCCGTGACCGAACTGATCACCGGCATCGACCTCGTCGAATGGCAGCTGCGTGTGGCCTTTGGCGAAAAGCTGCCGCTGGCGCAGGGCGAGATCGCGCTCAATGGTCATGCCATCGAGGCACGGGTCTACGCGGAGAATCCTCACAAGAATTTCATGCCTTCGGTCGGCAAGATACGCACCTGGCGTACCCCGGAGCCATCGAATGGCCTGCGGATCGATGCCGGCTACCGCGAAGGTGATGCGGTGTCGCCGCACTATGACGCCATGCTGGCCAAGGTGATTGCCTGGGCGCCGACCCGGGATGCCGCGATCGATCGGCTCAATCGGGGGCTCGAGGAATCAGACGTTCGGGGCGTCGTCACCAACATTCCCTTCTTGTCGGCGCTGGTCACCCACCCCGACGTGCGCGCCAACGCCATCGATACCGGCTTCATCGAACGCGAGTTGAAACACCTTACACCGGCCCCGCCGGTACCCCACGATCTTGAGCTGGGTGCCGCCGTCGCTGCGATCCTCAACGAGGAAACGAAGGCGGCGCGCGTTGAAGCGCATTCACCCTGGCGCGCGGCCGGCTGGATGCCGGTCGGCCGCCGTCAGCGGGTGTTTACATTCCGCCACGGGCAGGGGACCGAACAGCAGGTCACCCTTCATTATGGCAAGGGGCCGGCCGCGCTTCTCATTGGCGAACGCGAAATGGCCTTCACCGCCACACCCGATGCCGCCGGGGGCATCGATCTAACACTCCACGGCATGAAGTCCTATGTCATGGCGGTCATGGAAGGCCACGAAATATATCTTCGTTCGCGTAACGGCCGCTTCGACCTGCATTGGGTCGATCCTTTCGGCGGCGACGACGAGGAGCAGGTCGGCGAGGACAAGATCGTCGCACCGCTGCCGGGGACGGTAGTGGCATTGCTGGCCGAGGTCGGCGCGACGCTCGAAAAGGGCGCGCCGATCCTGACCCTCGAAGTGATGAAGATGGAACAAACCCTGCGCGCGCCGTTTGCCGGAGTGCTGAAGGTGATCAAATGCAAGGTCGGTGATATCGTCGGCGAGGGCGTCGAGCTCGCCGAAATCGAGCCGGCAGGCGGATAAGTTCGATATGAGCGATCGGGTACGCATCGTCGAAGTCGGCCCGCGTGATGGCCTCCAGAACGAGAAGACGCCGGTGAGTGTCGCTGCGCGCATTGCGTTCATCGAGGCGCTGGTCGGTGCCGGACTGCACACGGTCGAGGTCGGCGCCTTCGTGTCGCCGAAAGCGATCCCGCAGATGGTGAATTCGGATGCCGTACTGCGTGGCATCAGCCATCTGGCGGACGGCGAATTCCATGTGCTGGTCCCAAATGAGAAGGGTTACGATGCCGCGCGCGCCGCCGGCGCCAAGGTGATCGCCGTGTTTGCCTCGGCGTCCGAAGGGTTTTCGCGCGCCAACATCAATTGCTCGGTGGCGGAATCCATCGAGCGGTTCAAGCCTGTGATTGCGCGCGCCAAGGCCGACGGCATCAAGGTGCGCGGCTATATCTCCTGTGTGCTCGGCTGCCCCTTTGATGGCGAGGTCAAGCCACAGGCGGTGGTGGATGTGGCGCGGGTGTTGTGGGATTTCGGCTGCTATGAAGTCTCGCTCGGCGACACCATCGGTGTCGGGACCCCGCTCAAGGCGCGGCATCTGCTGCGCGCGGTATCGGGCGCCGTGCCGATGGCCCATCTCGCGATGCATTTCCACGACACCTATGGTCAGGCGCTCGCCAATCTCTACGCGGGGATGGAGGAGGGCGCGCGCGTGATCGACTCTGCGGCCGGCGGTCTCGGCGGCTGCCCCTACGCGCCGGGCGCCACCGGCAACGTCGCGACCGAGGACGTGGTCTATATGCTGGAAGGCATGGGCATTGCGACCGGGGTCGATATGAAGAAGTTAGTGGCGGCCACCAACGAGATTACTAAGCTGATTGGCCGCACGCCGGTGAGCCGGGTGGCTGCGGCGTTGAATGCGAAGCGGGGCGTCTCGTAGGGTGAGCGGAACGAAGTGCGCTGAACGTGGGACGAACTAATATGGCAGCGATGCGTTATGGAAGAACAGCGTCAAAAACGCGCATTCCGCTACAAAGGAAATAGCTGACAGATAATACACCGTCGAATTCTTTAACCACCTGTTACGTCGTTTGATCTGCGCGATATAAATAAAAAATACGGGCCCCATCACGAGCCATAAGGGCCACGTGTAAAATATCGACATGGCGATGCCCGCTAAAATGAGCCCAGGGGCGAAACCTTCGAGGACGACAACAATGATGGCGGGCGTCACGACGTAGGACAGCGTTCCGAACATCACCGATATGGGCAACATTGAAATCACTTTGGGGGGCCAACCGCGCCATCTGATGTAACGCGTGAATGCTGCACCCACCAGGAAGCCGACGATAAAAGGCACCAGCAAAACAGCGAGAGGAAGCCATTTGATGATTGAACTAATGGCATCGGAGAGAAATGCAATAATCACTGCAGATTTCGTCGTTCGCCTCTTTGCCCGCTGGCCGGTTTCGCGTGGCCAAGCCTGGCAATGAATTTCTGAAGCCTTCTCGCCGTCGAAGATGGTGAGCACGACGCCTGAGCGGCGCCTTTGCCGCTATCAACGCTCGCTCACCTTCCCCCGTCCGGCCCCATCACCAGGTCCGGCAGGTAAGTCGCAATTCCCGGCACGAAGCACAGCACCAAAACCGCCAACATCATCAACAGCACGAACGGCAGCGTGCCCCAGATCACGTCGCGCAAGGGAATATCGGGGGCGACGTTGCGAATGACGAAGATGTTCAGGCCGACCGGCGGATGAATGAGGCCCATCTCCATCACGATGGTCATGACGACGCCGAACCAGATGATGTCGAAATTGGCCGCCCGCAGCGGCGGCAGGATGATCGGCGCGGTCATCAGGATGATCGAAACCGGCGGCAGAAAGAAGCCGAGGACCACGACCATCACGAGGATAGCCGCCAGCAATTCCCAGCGCGGCAGGTGCATCGCGACAATCGACTCCGCGGCCGATTGCGAGATGTGCAGATAGCTCATGACGTAGGAATATAGCAGCGACATGCCGATGATCATCATCAGCATGGTGGATTCGCGGATGGTCGATTTCAGGATCGGCGCCAGATCCGAAGGCCGCCATACGCTGTAGATCAGGGCGATCAGCACCAGCGCCAACAGGCCACCGAGGCCCGCGGTTTCCGATGGGGTCGCGTAGCCGCCGTAGAGCGCGATCATCACCCCCGTCAGCAGCAGCACGAACGGCAGCACCCGCGGCAGCACGTTGAAGCGCTCACTCATGGTAAATTCGTCGCGGGTCAGGATCGCGGAGTTGGTGCCGGTCTGCGCGTAAAGCGTGCGCGCGGCCGCATACTCCTTGCGAAAGTGTATCACCGCATAGGCACCGAACAGCGTCACCAGCAGCAGGCCGGGTCCGATGCCGGCAAGAAACAGCCGTCCGAGCGATTTTTCCGCAGCGACCGCAAACAGGATCATGGTGATGGAAGGCGGCAGCAGAATGCCGAGCGTGCCGCCGGCGGCGATGATGCCGGCGGCGAAGCCGCCGGAATAGCCGCGTTTGCGCATCTCGGGAATGCCCGCCGAGCCGATGGCCGAGCAGGTGGCGGGCGAGGATCCCGCCATCGCGGCGAAAAGGGCGCATGCAAACACGTTGGCGACACCGAGCCCGCCGGGGACGCGGTGCAGCCAGGCATGAAGGGCCGAATAGAGATCCTGCCCGGCGCGGGACTTGCCGATCGCGGCACCCTTCAGGATGAACAGCGGGATCGACAGCAGCGTGATCGAGGCCATTTCCTCATAGACATTCTGGGTCACGGTATCGAGCGAGGCCGCGGGCATATAGATGCCCATGAATACCACCGCGACGGCGCCGAGCGCGAATGCGATCGGCATGCCTGAAAACATCGCAAACAGCGTTGCGACACCGTAGCTGATGCCGATTCCAAATACGGTCATCGGCGCGCCGCCCCAACGACCGGAACGACAAGCTGCAACAGGATTTGCACGCACAACAGCGTCATGCCCGACGCCATCAGGCCGTAAGGGATTGCGAGCGGCGGCGACCACATCGAGTTAGAGACCTGTCCGTCAACCCACGCCTCATGCGCCAGCGTCCACGATTTCCAGGCGAAAAACGCGCAGAACAGAAAGCTTGCCAAATCGACCAGCCATAGCCTGATCCGGTTGGCGATCGGCGACAGCAGTCCGACGAAGGCTTCGATGCCGATATGGCCGCGCTGCTGCTGCACATAGGCCGACGTCATGAAGGTCGCGCCGACCAGAAGAAATACCGCCGCCTCGTCCTGCCAATAATTCGGGCTGTGGAACAAGGCGCGGCCGAGCACGCTGTAGCTGAGGACCGCGCAGGCAGCGATCAGCGCCACCGCTGCGAGGACGACGATGATGCTGTTGCACCAGGCGAGGGCGCGTTCAAGCGCCACGACGGGCGGATTGCCCGTCGTGGTCGCTGACTGATGGTTTTGATCCGGAAGCGGACCATGCATCATGCTGAAACGTCGGATGCGAGTTTCAGCAGGTTGGCGGAGATCGCGGTTTTCGCGCCATAGTCCTTCCAGGCGGTATCGCGGGCAATGTCGCGCCATTTGCCCACGGTCTTGGCGTCAAGCGCGCTGACCTTGGCGCCGGCCTTTTCGTAGACTTTTGCAACTTCGGCGTCGTCGTCCTGCGCGCCCTTGCGGCCGAAGGCTTCGAGCTCCGTGCCGAGGGTCAGAATGATGTCCTGATGCTTTTTCGGCAGGCCGTCGAAAATCGACTTCGACATCAACAACGGCTCCAGCATGAACCAATAGGAGGCTCCCGCGCCGGACGTCAGCGATTTCGCGACCTCTTCAAGGCGGAACGAGATCAGGCTGGTGGAGGAGGTGATGCCGGCGTCGCAGGCGCCGGTCTGCATCGCCGCGTAAAGTTCATTGGATGGCACCGACAGCACGGCAGCTCCGGCGGTCTGCAGCACCATGTCCATTTCCCGCGAGCCGCCGCGCACCTTAAGCCCCTTGGCGTCTTCCGGTGCAACAATGGGCCGCGAACGGCTGGCAACACCGCCGGCCTGCCAGACCCAACTCAGGATGATGATGCCCTTGTCGGCGAGGAAGTCGGTGAGCGTCTTGCCGACCGGATTTTTCTTCCAGCTCAACCCCTGGTCATAGGTCGAGACCAGGCCGGGCATCAGCCCGATATTGGTCTCCGGCAATTCGCCGCCAGCATAGGGAAGCGGATAAAGGCTGATATCGAGTGCGCCTTTGCGCATCGCCGAGAACTGCGCGTTGGTCTTGATCAGCGAAGAGTTCGGATAGACTTCGGCCACAATATCACCGCCGCTGCGCTTTGCGACTTCGGCGGCGAACACACGGCAGAGCCGGTCACGGAAATCGCCCTTGTCGACCGTGCCGCCGGGAAACTGATGCGATATTTTCAGGGTCGTGGCCGCCTGGGCGGTGCCTGTCCCGAAACGCAGGATGGCGGGGGCGGCAAGCGTTGATACAAGGACGTGGCGACGCGTGAACATAATAACCCTCCCTGGGCGATGTTGATCGGGCCGATGGGCCGACGCCGATGGCATCTTAGCCTGTCCTTGCCCCAATTGGCGTGAAGATGAAAGGTGGATGGTTCGGGTAGACCGGATATTGGTGCGCCGCAAACTGTGGCAAAATTGTTGGACGCAAGCAAGCAGCGTCACCTTTTTTATGATTCACCGTCCTGAACCGGACAGTTAATGCCTTTTCATGCGGCAAAATTTTTCAATCCCGCGGTAACAAACGCGATTCCGGGACCGTCCCTAGACCAGCGGCATAAGTCGCTTTGCAAACCGGTTTAAAAGGGAAGACCCATCCATGACCATCACCAACCGTATCACGCTTGGAATTTCGGCGGCCGCTCTTTCGCTCAGCCTGGCGCTCGCCCCCGCCGCCTTCGCCCAGGATTCCATGAAAAAGGACGACGGCATGAAAAAGGACAGCATGTCCAAGGACGACGGCATGAAGAAGGACGCGATGTCCAAGGATGGCATGAAGAAAGACGACGGCATGATGAAGAAGGACGACGGGATGAAGAAGGACGAAATGAAGAAGTAAGCATCCCGCGCAGCCTTCTCCGGCAGGCTCGCCCCGCAAGGGGCGGGCCTGTGACGTTTCAGGGCCCGCGGGCTCGATTGTCGGCTATTTGCGCTTCTTCCGGGCGGCATAGCGCGCGTCGCGCGCGGCCTTGCGCTCGGCTTCGAGCGCGGCCTCCCGGGCCGCCGCCTCTTCCTTTTCGCGGGCGAGCTGGGCCGCGGCGGCTGCGGCCGCCTCCGCCTCGCGTTTCTTCTGCTCCGCCTTGGCGGCATCGCGGGCCAGTTTGGCCTTGGCGCGCTCGGCGGCGGACGCCTCCCGCTCGGCCTGCCGCTGCTTGACCGCGGGGTCGTCCGGACCTGGCTGGCTGCGAAACTTGTTCAGGATGTTTTGCCTGGCTTCCTGCGCCGCCTTTTGCCGGTCGGCGAAGCTAGGTTCCTTGAATCCACTCATTGAACGGGGCCTTGTCGCTTTCGTTTGGGTTGGAGGACGTAGAGGTCTCGCGGGGCGCGTTGACCGCGCGTGAAGGCTTAACCCCCAACGATCGAGAGCGGTGTACAGCCGCGGGCGTCAGGAAGCCACCAAAATAGGGGGCGATTCCGGGGTTGGGTGATTATTTCCTTGAGGGGAATTGTCAAATCGGCGCGCTATCAAATCCCAGCAAGAGCTGATCTTGCCGCGCGACCAGCCAGCCACGCCGTGCCGCCGATCACCGCAAAAAATACTGCCGCCCAAGCGTCCCAGGCGGATAGCTTATTTGTAATGATCGCCACCAAAATCGTGAATGCTGCTATCCCGCACAGGGAGGCCATCGCCACACCGCACCAGTAAAGAACCCTGCCAAGACGAGCTAACATCTAGCTTTGGCCCTCGGTCCTAGCTCGACCAGGTGGTGGTCATCAAACGTCGTACAGCCGTTTCAACCGCTCGGTGATTACATCACACAAGGCCTGTAAATCGGCCTTGTTTGGTACGGGGCCGGCGTCGACCCCAAACGTCAGCAGCGAATTCCAGGGATTTAGCCCGTAAACACTCACCGTGATGCCGCGTTGCGGGCAGCCCTCGATCTGGCTCAAGTCTTGGTGGATCATTGCCGCCAATTCTTCGGCGGTCTTCTTTTGTTTGGTTGGAATTGCGGGCGCCGGATGCCGCGCCAACTGGCTGACGGCGGACGTTCCGCGGTCTTGCTGGGCGGCGTCTTGGCTGGTCATTACCCTTTCGCCTTCATCTCCGATCCCGACCAGGCGGCGGCGTATCATATCACTTTGGATCTGAAATGAGCGTCAGGGCCGACATGCTAGCCCCAGTCTGCGTTTTGGATGGAGAGCTAAGCGCGACCGCTAGAATAAATCCCGCTGCAAGACAGTACGCCACAATCGCAATTTTGGGATTGCCCATTGTTATGACCTCCCAGAAAATAGGGATCATTCAGCAGTCCGGGACCTGTGGCAAGCCGTTTTCGAGAGTTGGCAGGCCCGCTGGATGCGTTCAACTGAAGCGGCCGGCAACTTGCCAGCGCCACCGAAGACACGGCCATCGGCGTCCCAATCCTCGCGCAAGCCGACGCTGATGCGAAAATCGCGGCAGGGATCTGACGAGCCCGGAACGACAGAATAATCCTTGGCCTTCGGTGCAGGGGTTCGAGCATTCATTTGTTCGCCTTTCGGCCATTGACGGATAGATCCAATCAGGCGGCGGATTTTGCTTTTGAACGAATGAGGCAGGAACGCGTTAACCACCATGCCCCAAGACAAACCGACGACCGGCCCAATGAGAACGCAACCCCTCGAGCGCGCCTCGATAATGCCCTCACAAGTGCTGCCAATGATGCCTACGGTCGGCAGGGAGAAGAAGGCGTCACAACCAAAGCAAAAGCCAACAAGAATTGAAGCCTTGCGGGCCGCAAAGGCGAGAATAACGCGGCGCAGTTCGTTGCGGAAACAGCGGGAAGCCCTGAAGGGATAAATTCCGTTTGAGGCGACTAATTTCGGGAATCGATTTCCCGATCAAGGTTGTGAAGGTATGATAGCCCTTCCACCGTCAGGCGGTGCTCGTCTTTTTCGCCCTCGATGTATTTTTTCATCAGATGCTCGGAAAGCCGTTTGCGAGCGCTCTTCGTCTCGGAACGGTCTGCGAGAGCGCCGTATATGCTCAAAGCGCGGTCAACGGGCAGAATGTTCATTGGATCTGTCTCACGGCGGTTTGAGCCTCCTAATGGGTAAGGCTCAGTGCCCTGGATCGTTCCGCAAAAAAAATTCATCGGGAGCTGCAATCGTAGGTGCGGAGTCCGGATTGGCAGCGTCAGAGAGCGTAATCGGCAGCGTCTTGCCACCCGCCAGGACGTCTCGGCCCCAGCGGCTTTTTGTTTGGCTACCGAAATCCAGATGAGGAACGGCAAGCCTGTCGGTTCGTTGGACACGCTTCGCGGGAGTGTGATCAATGTTCGGCAAATCGGCGTTTTTGGCCCTAGCATTCGTTGCCAGTTTGATGGCGCCCAGCAAATCCCTCGCACAACGAGCAGGGGATGCAGGCGTTAGCGGTATCCCCCACGGTCCAGGCAGCATCGGCGGTGTTAATAATTCGGCCAATGACCCGAGCGGCATTGGCAATGCCGCTAAGATTCAGCCGCCCCCGTCGCCAAGCATCGCGGTGCCTGTGGTGCCCTCTGCGGCTCCAATGGTCTCCAGCCGACCGTCGCCAGGATCAATGCCGATCGTAAGGAGAGGGAACCGGAGAACCGCTATTTTATCCAGCCGCGAACTTCGTCGCTCGTCTGCCCGTGCCGCTATTCGCGCGAATGAACCACTCGATCGCAAGCTGAGCATCTGTCGGGGTTGCTAACACGCAAGTGGGGAGGCCACCCATGAGGCCGCTGCGCGGTCTGAAAGGTTCGTGTTGGAGAATTGAGGAAAGTCGCAGGCGTCCGGTTATGGGAGCGCCTCACTTTTCCGCGCCTTTAATCCTCTTTTCCAAATGACCGTTTTTGTGATCGTGAATCAACTGCCCCAGCGATGTATCGTTGAGTTGCTGAAGCACATCGCTGAGTTTGGCCGTTTCAGGCTGGCCTGCGGCGAAGGTCGTACCGTAAATCTTGCGCAGCGTGCGGACCAGCGTGTTGCTGTGCTTTTTGCTGATCTCGCCGTTTTTGTCGCGGTGGCGCTGGTCTAGTCCTGGTTGTTCCATGAGGCGCTCCTTGGATGCTGGCAGACAGGAACGCGCAAGGACGCCGTTTGCTCCTTAGTGGTGCGGGCCCATCGCTTCGATCCCAGCATCTATATCGCATTCATGTCGCACGGGAGGGGAACAGTTGCGACACCGTGCGACATGGAACGGGAGCCAAAAAATCGCAGAACGGGATAAGGGGGGCGAAGCTATGTCTAAATTAGACTCTGACGGGGACGGCAGAGCAGAACGTTTAGCTAAGGCTTTGGCATATTGATTTCGTTGACGGGCGGATAGACCCGGTAGCAGTTATTGGCGAGTGTGCAGGAATCAATCGTACCAGTCCAACGATCCAATATGATGGTGCTTAGCTGACCGGAAGGCTTCATTTCGTACCGGTTCATCCAGACGAAAGTAAGCAGGCAGACAACCAAGAAACCCAAGAGCGCCTTCGCGGTGATCGTCATTCCCGTTGCCTGCGATAAATCAGGTATTATGGCTGCGCGGGCCGCCGAATCGCCTCGTGCTGGAGAATGTTACCATGGCTGACATTTCGACCGACATGCCCCGCTGGCGGTCGCCAACCAGCGCTTATCACCTGAAGGGTGCCCAACTGCTGTTGCTGTTGATATTGGCCTGCGGATGCTGGGCCGCCCTCAATGAGGCGACCGCCAAGGATCGATGCCAAACGACGCTGGGTCGGCTAGCTGTGCAACTCAAGCTCGACTCCTACTACTCGAATTGCCAGTGCATGAAACCCACGCTGGATCTCAGCGACGTTTGCAATTTGACCTTAGCGGCAACGTTGGGACTCATTTAGGATCACAGCCGACCATTTTCGGGCGCCATCACCACCCATACACACAGACACGCCTGAGAAAAAAACCTAGCGGATCCACAGGGCCGCGACGGCACAGGCGAATCCCATCAACAGGATGCCCGAGGCAATCACAGCGACCAGATCAATTGACCAGGCGCGGGTTTTTCCACCGATCAGGTCGAGGTGTCTGGAACGGTTTTCGTCCATGTAGCTGTGAAGGTGCATGGCAGTGGCCCTCCTCGGGCGTGTTGGAATCGGCCTGCTTTGCGCGACGGCCCGTCCGGCCCCATTGCGGCCGGTCAGTGGGCCAAAAACGCGAGTGCAACGATCGCGACGACGGGCACCTCGAGCATGGCCGTGCCGATCGCGATGAGAAGGATTTCCCGTTTGGTCTGGGGGTCCATATCCCTCAACGCTCCCACACGTGGGTCGTTCCGCGCACTGCCGTCGCGTACATCACGCAGAAGTTAATGGCGGCGGCGGATTGCGAACCCACATCACACTCGTGCCGTTCTGCCCCTCGGCACACCCCCAAGACGGCCTCAGCTCGCCCCCCGCGCTGGGGCCGTTGCTTTTTCCAGCCGGCCGGTGACCAGGCGGTCGCCCAAACGTCATTCCGGCTTCCGGCCCCGTCGCGCTGGGCTGGGTCTAGAACGCCAGCAGTAGCATGGCGAAGGCCGCGACCGCGGCCAGCGCCGCCGACGAGCCGATAACGAACATGATTTCGATTTTGCTCTGTCGGTCCATGGCACTCTCGATCCGTGGTCCAAACGCCTCAAAAAAACAAACCCCAGACGTATGAGGGGGCTGGCCTGGGGTTTGTAGGCGGGGAGCGAATTCACCCTATCTCCTAGCCGCGCCGGCCGTCTTGTCTGAATGCGGCGTGTTTTTTGTAATCTGTCCGCCAAACCCTTTTGTGATCCGCCTCGATCGGCGCCGGCGGCCTGCCTCACGGCCAGCCGGTTCAATTTGGGTATGCCCTACGGAAACTATCTCTCAGCTAGTTCACTAATTCACTTGACAGCCCAAAAGAGGCTTACGGGTTACCATCGTTGCGGATTTAGTTGCGAAACAACTAAAACGTGGGAAACGGTGTGGTTGTCCCTTGAAGTTGGCCCATGTGCGCCCCTTATTGTTCGGCACGTAATTACCAGGAGCGCGCCGGCATGGCCGAGACTACAGAGGGCAGTCAGGCTTTCAGCGTGGTTGTGCGGGAAGCATTGAGAGTGCCATTGAGGCGCTACAGAGTGCCAAGGCTGGACTCACCGACCTAATTCTTTACCTGACAAGGAATCTTGGCGACTAACTACTGTCAATGGAATTTAGCGCAACAGGCGCAACACGTTTTGAAGATCAAAAACGGATATAGGTTATTGGAATCATTGGCGATCCCAGCAGGATTCGAACCTGCAACCCACGGAGTAGAAATCCGTTACTCTATCCAGTTGAGCTATGGGACCGTTACTGGCTTTATATCATTGCAAATATGAAAAATCCGCACTTCCGCCAAGCCCGATCCGAACCGTTTTCCTTATCCCGCCGACAAAGTCTTACGCGGCTGGCCGTTGGCTTTGGTCCGTCCTGACGCCACGCTGCAGCGGCGGCGCCTGCCGGCATCGCCAAAGGATTCGGCTTCTACGAATGTTGCATGCGACTCTTTCACCCCTGCGTTCCACCGCCATGAGCCCGTCACCTTTTGGCGCGCATCTTTTTGACACGCGGCGCTTGTCCGCGGCCCCAAGGAGCCTCCCATGATTGGTTTGGTTCGCGCAGCGACTGTTTGCGCCGCGCTGGCGTTTGGCCTCGTCACGGCGCAGGCGGCGGACAAGGCCTTTAAACGCGACGACCTGGCCGATTCGGCGATCAAGCTCGAACCCCAGATCAAGAGCGAAGCCGGCGCTGTCGCCAAAACCAACGCGACCTTGAAAACCGACGCCGACGCCGCCTTCAAGCGCAACGATTTCCGCACCGGCCTGCAAATCCTAGGGCAGATCGCCGCCACAACACCCGACGACAGTGCCAACTGGCTGCGGCTGGCGCGAACCATTTTCCAGATTCGTCCCGCCAACTCGAGCGAGCAGACCTTCCTGTTCGAGCGAGCCTCAACCGCGGCCTACATCGCCTATCAGCGGGCCGCCAACGCGAGTGATGAGGCGGACGCACTGGCCGTGCTCGGCCGCGCGATGTCGGAACGCAGGCTGTGGCGGCCGGCGCTCGACAGCCTGCGGCTCTCGCTCGATCTGCGTGAGGTCGCCGATGTGCGCGGTCAATACGAAAAGATGCGCGACGAACATGGCTTCCGGCTGCTCGATTATACCGTCGATTCCGACGGGGCCTCACCGCGCGCCTGTTTCCAGTTCTCCGAGGATCTCGCCAAACGCACGGACTTCGCGCCGTTCCTCGCACTTGCCGGCAACGACAAGCCGGCATTGACGTCGGAGGGTAAGCAGCTTTGCGTCGATGGGCTGAAGCATGGCGAGCGCTACAACATCAATCTGCGCGCCGGCCTGCCGTCCACCGTCAAGGAAACCCTGCCCAAATCGGCCGAATTCAACGTCTATGTCCGCGACCGCAAGCCTTTTGTGCGCTTCACCGGGCGCGCCTACGTGTTGCCGCGCACCGGCCAGCGCGGCATTCCGCTGGTCAGCGTCAATACCCCGGCGGTGTCGATCGATGTGTTTCGGATCGGCGATCGCAACCTGATCAGCACCGTGATCGGCAGCGATTTCCAGCGGGCCTTGAGCCGATACGAATTGTCGAGCCTCGGCGACGAACGCGGCGTCAAAGTCTGGTCCGGCGAACTCACGACCGCCACCACGCTCAACCAGGACGTCACGACGGCGTTTCCGGTCGATCAGGCGCTCGGCGGCTTGCAGCCGGGCGTCTACGTGATGACCGCGGTAGCCAAAGGCCCCGGCAGCGAGAACGACGGGTCGTTGGCGACGCAATGGTTCATCGTGTCCGACCTCGGTCTGACGGCCTTCTCCGGCAATGACGGCATCCACGTATTTGTCAATTCGCTGGCCTCCACGGATGCGGTGGCGAAGGCCGAGGTGCGGCTGGTCGCGCGCAACAACGAGATCCTTGCGACCCGCAAGACCGACGATTCCGGTCATGTCCTGTTTGAGGCTGGGCTCGCGCGCGGCGAGGCCGGTCTTTCCCCGGCCATGTTGACGGTGACCGGCGAGAAGGCCGACTACGCCTTCCTCAGCCTGAAATCCAATGCGTTCGATCTTTCCGATCGCGGCGTCTCGGGAAGGGCAGTGCCCGCGGGCGCCGATGCGTTCGTTTACGCCGAACGCGGCGTCTATCGCTCCAACGAGACCGTGTACCTCACGGCCCTTCTGCGCGACGGCCAGGGCAATGCCATCACTGGTGGCCCGCTGACGCTTTTGATCGAGCGGCCCGACGGCGTCGAATTCCGCCGCGCCGTGCTGGCGGATCAGGGCGCCGGCGGCAGGTCGCTTGCGGTGCCGCTCAATTCGGCCGTCCCGACCGGGACCTGGCGGGCTCGGGCCTTTACCGATCCCAAGGGGCCTGCAGTCGGTGAAACGACCTTCATGGTGGAGGATTACGTCCCGGAGCGGATCGAATTTGAGCTTTCCAGCAAGGAAAAGCAGATCAAAGCCGATCTTCCGGTAAAACTTAAGGTAGACGGTCATTTCCTCTATGGCGCGCCGGCCTCCGGGTTGCAACTCGAGGGTGACATGCTGGTGGCGCCGGCAGCGGAGCGGCCGGGTTTTGCCGGATACCAGTTCGGCATCGCCGACGAGGAGACGACCAGCAACGAGCGCACGCCGATCGAAAATCTCCCCGAGGCCGACGCCAACGGGGTTGCGATATTCCCGGTCAGCCTCGCAAAGCCGCCGTCGTCGACGCGTCCGCAGGAAGCGCAAATCTTCATCCGCATGGCGGAAGCCGGCGGCCGCGCGGTCGAGCGCAAACTTGTGCTGCCGGTGGCGCCGTCCGCCGCGATGATCGGCGTCAGGCCGCTGTTTGGCGACAAAAGCGTCGCGGAGGGCGACAAGGCCGGATTCGACGTGGTGTTCGTATCGCCCGAAGGCAAGCCTTTGGCGCGCGACGGGTTGCGTTACGAGCTGTTGAAGATCGAATCCCGGTATCAATGGTATCGCCAGAGTTCGTCCTGGGAATATGAGCCGGTCAAATCGACCACGCGCGTCGCTGACGGCGATCTGACCATCGCCGCCGACAAGCCGTCGCGCATCACGCTGTCGCCGCAGCCTGGCCGCTATCGCCTCGATGTCAAATCGACCGAGGCCGACGGGCCGCTGACGTCGGTGCAGTTCGATGTCGGCTGGTATTCCGACGGCAGCGCCGACACCCCCGATCTCTTGGAAACATCGATCGACAAACCGGAATACCAATCCGGCGATACCATGGTGGTCTCCGTCAACGCCCGCTCCGCCGGCAAGCTGACGATCAATGTGCTCGGTGACCGGCTTTTGACGACGCAAACCACCGATGTCGGGGAAGGCACCACGCAGGTGAAAATTCCCGTCGGCAAGGATTGGGGCTCCGGCGCCTATGTGGTGGCTACTCTACGCCGGCCGCTCGATGCCGCAGGCCAGCGCATGCCCGGCCGCGCCATCGGGCTCAAATGGTTCGGTATCGACAAGAAGACCCGCACGCTTCAGGTCACCCTGTCGCCGCCGGCGCTGGTGCGCCCCAACACCACGTTGAAGCTGCCGGTCAAGCTCGGCGGCCTCAACCCCGGCGAGGACGCAAAGATCGTCGTTGCCGCGGTCGATGTCGGTATTCTCAACCTCACCAATTACAAACCGCCGGCGCCGGATGACTACTATCTCGGCCAGCGCCGCCTGACCTCGGAGATTCGCGACCTCTATGGGCAGTTGATCGACGGCATGCAGGGCACAAGCGGCCAGCTCAAGACCGGCGGTGATGGCGCTGGCGCGGAGCTGCAGGGCAGCCCGCCGACGCAGAAGCCACTCGCACTGTACTCCGGAATCGTTACGGTCGGTGCCGATGGTACGGCCAACATCAATTTCGACATTCCGGAGTTCGCCGGCACCGCGCGCGTGATGGCGGTCGCGTGGACGGCGGCGAAACTCGGCCGCGCCACGATCGATGTCACGGTGCGCGATCCGGTCGTGCTGACGGCGACGCTGCCGCGCTTCTTGCTCAGTGGCGACCACGGCACCATGAGCTTCGATCTCGACAACGTCGAGGGCGCGCCCGGCGATTATACGATCAACGTCACGACCTCGGGGCCAGTGAAAGTCACCGGCGACCCCGCAACGACGGTGAAACTCGCGGCCAACCAACGGACCTCGATGTCGCTGGCGCTCGATGCCGGTGGCGCCGGCACCGCGAACCTTGACGTCGATATCAAGGGACCGAACGGACTGACGCTCGCGCGACATTATGCGCTCGACGTCAAGGCGGCGACGCAGATCCTCGCGCGGCGCTCGGTCCGGACGTTGGCGAAGGGCGAAAGCCTGACGCTGACGTCCGACATGTTCTCGGATCTGGTGCAAGGCACCGGGGGCGTCTCGCTGTCGGTCGGTCTGTCCACGGCGCTCGATGCCGCGACCATTCTGAAGGCGCTGGATCGCTATCCCCATGGCTGTTCGGAGCAGATCGCCAGCCGCGCCATGCCGCTGCTCTACGTCAATGACCTCGCCGCCGGTGCCCATCTGGCGATGGACACCGAAGTCGATCAGCGCATCAGGGACGCCATTGATCGCTTGCTGGCGCGGCAGGGCTCGAATGGTTCGTTCGGTCTGTGGTCGGCCGGCGGTGATGACGCGTGGCTCGATGCCTACGTCACGGACTTTCTGAGCCGCGCGCGCGAGAAGGGATTTGCGGTACCGGACGTATTGTTCAGGAGCGCGCTGGATCGTATCCGTAACTCCGTCGTGAACGCCAACGAGCCCGAAAAGGACGGCGGCCGGGACCTCGCTTATGGTCTCTATGTGCTCGCCCGCAACGGCACCGCGCCGATCGGGGATTTGCGATATCTTGCCGACACCAAGCTCGGCAATCTGGCGACCCCGATTGCGAAGGCGCAACTGGCGGCAGCGTTAGCGCTGGTCGGCGACAAGGGCAGGGCGGAGAGGGTCTATGCCTCGGCCGTCGACAGCCTTGCGCCAAAGCCGGCGCTGGAGTTCGGCCGGGTCGACTACGGCAGCGCTTTACGCGATGCCGCCGCACTGGTCTCGCTCGCCAGCGAAGGCAATGCGCCGCGGGCGACGCTGACGCAGGCGGTGGCGCGGGTCGAAGTCGCGCGCGGGCTGACGCCTTACACCTCGACCCAGGAAAACGCCTGGCTGGTGCTGGCATCGCGCGCGCTTTCGAAGGAAGCCATGACCCTCGATCTCGACGGCGCGCCGATCAAGACCGCGCTTTATCGTAGCTACAAGGCAGCCGAAATGGCGGGCAAGCCGATCAAGATCACCAATACCGGTGAGGCGCCGGTGCAGGCGGTGGTCTCGGTTTCGGGTTCACCGATCACGCCGGAGCCGGCCGCATCCAACGGCTTCAAGATCGAGCGCAGTTATTTCACGCTCGACGGCAAGCCGGCCGATGTGTCGAAGGCCAAGCAGAATGACCGCTTCGCGGTGGTGCTGAAGATCACCGAAGCCAAACCGGAATACGGTCACATCATGGTGTCGGATTATTTGCCGGCGGGCCTCGAGATCGACAATCCGCATCTGGTTTCCTCCGGGGACACCGGTACGCTGGACTGGATCGAGGATGGCGAGGAGCCTGAGAATACCGAATTCCGTGACGACCGTTTTACGGCGGCCATCGATCGCGCCAGCGATGACAATTCGGTGTTCACCGTGGCCTATGTGGTGCGCGCGGTTTCGCCGGGTAAATACGTGCTGCCGCAAGCCTATGTCGAGGACATGTACAACCCCTCCCGCTATGGCCGCACCGGCACGGGGTCTGTCGAGGTTCGTCCGGCGAAATGAGTGCGCTGAGCCCACAACCCTCGTTGTCATGCCCGGGCAAAAGCGCGAAGCGCGTCTTCGCGCAGGTGTCCCGGGCATCATCTGCTCTGCAGCAAAAGGAAGACGTGGATGGCCGGGACAAGCCCGGCCATGACGGAATTGGTAGCCGGCGCGCCCTTTGGGTTGTCGCTGCAGTATTGGGGGTTCTCTCTTCTGTTGCAGCCACCTGGACCATTTCGCTCGGCCCATTGCCGCTGACGCAGGCGAGTGAAGTCTCCACCACGATCGTCGATCGCAACGGCAAACTGCTGCGCGCCTATGCGATGGCCGACGGCCGCTGGCGTTTGCCGGTCGATGCGAGAGCCGGCGTCGATCCTACTTATCTGAAGCTGCTGTTGGCTTACGAAGACCGTCGCTTTCGCAGCCACGCCGGTGTCGACCCGCTTGCGTTGGGCCGTGCCGCGTTTCAACTCTTGACCCGCGGCCATATCGTGTCCGGCGGGTCCACGATCACCATGCAACTCGCCCGGCTGATGGAGCCGCGGCGCGAGCGGTCGGTTTACGCCAAATTGCGGCAAATGATGCGCGCGCTCGAAATCGAGCGGCAGATGAACAAAGACCAGATCTTCGATTTGTATCTGGCGATGGCGCCCTTCGGCGGCAACCTCGAGGGCGTTCGTGCGGCTTCGATCGCCTATTTCGGCAAGGAGCCAAAGCGATTGTCGCTCGCGGAATCCGCTTTGCTGGTGGCGTTGCCGCAGTCGCCGGAGACCCGCAGGCTCGATCGCTATCCTGAGGCCGCGCGTGCGGTGCGCGACCGCGTCCTCGATCGCATGGTCGAAGACGGTCGTATCTCCGAGGAGGACGCTTCCAGCGCCAAGGCAGTACCGGTGCCGCGGTTGCGCAAGCCGATGCCCATCCTGGCGCCGCATTCGGCCGATCAGGCAATCGCCGCCGTGAAAGATGCCTCCGTGATCGCACTGACGCTGGATGCCGGCCTGCAGAAAGCTCTCGAAGCGCTGGCACGCGACCGCGCGATCGCGTTGGGTCCGAATATTTCGGTTGCCATTATCGCGGTGGACAATGCGACCGGCGATGTGCTGGCGCGCATCGGCTCGCCGGATTATTTCGATGACCGGCGCGCAGGCCAGGTCGACATGACGCGCGCCGTGCGCTCGCCGGGATCGACCCTGAAGCCATTTATCTACGGTTTGGCGTTCGAGGATGGCTTCGTTCATCCGGAAAGCCTGATCGACGATCGGCCGATCCGCTTCGGCTCCTATGCGCCAGAGAATTTCGACATGACGTTCCAGGGCACGGTGCCGGTGCGCAAGGCGCTGCAAATGTCCCTGAACGTGCCGGCGGTCGCGCTGCTCGACCGCGTCGGCGCCAGTCGCCTGTCTTCGCGCCTGAAGCAGGCCGGGGCAAGTCTGGTGCTGCCGAAGGAGGAGGTGCCGGGCCTCGCCATGGGTCTCGGTGGTGTCGGCGTCACATTGCAGGATCTGACGCAGCTCTATTCGGGACTCGCGCGGCTCGGCAATACGCGGCCGCTGCGCGAGATCGTGAACCTGGGCGACGACGCGCGCGACTCCCAGCGGTTGATGGATCAGGTTGCGGCGTGGCAGGTCGGAAATGTGCTGATGGGTACGCCGCCGCCGGAGAACGGCGTACCTAACCGGATCGCCTTCAAGACAGGCACCAGCTACGGCTACCGCGATGCCTGGTCGGTCGGCTTCGATGGTCGCACCACCATCGGGGTATGGGTCGGTCGTCCCGACGGCGCGCCGGCGCCCGGAATTGTGGGCCGCACCGCCGCAGCGCCCATCCTGTTCGATGCGTTCGCCCGCACCGGAAAATTGCCGTACCCTTTGCCGAAGCCGCCAAAGGGTACGCTGGTAGCGAGCAATGCCAAACTTCCACTGCCGCTGCGGCGCTATCGGCCGATCGGCGAGATGGTCCGATCCGATGGAGAGCAGGCGCCGCGTATCCAGTTTCCTCTCAATGGCTCGCGGATCGACGCGGCGGGCGGGGATGGTGCACCCTTCTCGTCAGTGCCCATCAAGGTCGCCGGCGGCGTGCTTCCGATGACGATGCTCGTCAACGGCGTGTCTGTGGGCGAAATCGACGGCCGCCGTCAGCGCCTGATCGATCCACCGGGTCCGGGCTTTGCGCGACTGACCGTGATCGATGCCAAGGGCGCCGCGGACACAGTTGTGGTCAGAATTCAGTAAAATCCGCGCTAAGCGGTTGTCGCCATGGTGGTTTCGGCGTATGCGGAACCGATGGCCGAGACCTATGCCCGCCCCCGATTTGGACGACCGCAGGAGCCGAAGAACCGGGTAGATCCGGGTAACCGGCTTGTCGGCGTGCTGGATCTCGTAACCGGCAGCCATGTCCGTGCCATCGCGTTTTTGATGCTGTGCGCGCTGCTTTTGTTTCTGCCTGGATTTTTCAATATTCCGCCGATCGATCGCGATGAGCCGCGGTTTGCGCAGGCGACCAAGCAGATGGTCGAGAGCGGCGATTTCGTCGACATCCGCTTCCAGGATGATGTGCGCTACAAGAAGCCGGTCGGTATCTATTGGCTTCAGGCGGCCGCGGTCGAAACCGCGTCAGCGCTCGGCCTTCCGCGGGCACAAGTCCGCATCTGGCTATTCCGCGTTCCTTCCCTGATCGGTGCCCTCGGGGCCGTTCTTTTGACCTATTGGACGGCACTACCCTTCGTCACGCGGCGTGGCGCCGTTCTTGCCGGGCTGATGATGGCGAGCTCGGTCTTGCTCGGCGTCGAGGCGCGGCTCGCCAAGACCGATGCCATGCTGTTGCTCACGGTCGTAGCGGCCATGGGGGCACTGGCGCGGGTGTATTTGTCCTGGCAGCGGGGCGAGGATCCTGTCCATCCGCCATGGACAGGGCCGGCCGTATTCTGGACGGCGCTTGCGGGCGGCATCCTGCTCAAGGGACCCCTGATCCTGATGTTTGTGGGGCTGGCGATCGCCACGCTGGCTATCCTCGATCGGTCCTCAACCTGGCTTTGGCGTCTGCGTCCGGTATGGGGCCTGACCTGGCTCCTTATTTTGGTGCTGCCCTGGTTCGTCGCGATCTTCTGGCGCGCAGGCGAGGCCTTCTTTGCGGATTCGGTCGGCGGCGACATGTTGAGCAAGCTGGGGGCGCAGGAATCTCACGGCGCGCCGCCCGGTCTCTATCTGCTGTTGTTCTGGGTGACGTTCTGGCCGGGCGCGCCGTTGGCGGGGATGGCGGCGCCGGCCGTCTGGCGGGCAAGGCGAGAGCCCGGTGCGCAGTTTTTGCTGGCCTGGTTGGTTCCTTCCTGGATCGTGTTCGAGTTGGTGCTGACCAAACTTCCGCATTATGTGCTGCCGCTCTATCCGGCGATCGCGATCCTGACCGTTGGCGCGCTCGAGCGTCGCGTGCTGTCGCGATCCTGGTTGATGCGCGGGGCGGCCTGGTGGTTTGTTGTTCCGGCGCTCGCTTCCGTCGTCGCCGTTGTCGGAGCGGTCACGTTGACCCGTCAACCCGTATTCCTGGCGTGGCCATTCGTGGCCGCGGCCCTCATCTTCGGATTGTTCGCGTGGTGGCTCTATGATGACAATCGTGCCGAACGCTCATTGCTCAACGCCGTGGTCGCGGCGATGTTTCTGGCGGTGGCCATTTACGGCGTCGTCGCGCCGGCGGTGACGCCACTATTTCCGAGCGCTGAAATTGCGCGAGCGCTGCGCAACGTCGCCTGTGTTGGGCCGAAGGCCGCCGCCGCCGGATTCCACGAGCCGAGCCTGGTGTTCATGACCGGTACGTCGACGATGTTGACGGATGGATCGGGTGCGGCGGATTTCCTGGGCCAGGGCAGTTGCCGATTTGCACTGGTGGAGCAGCGTTCGGAACGCGGATTTGCCCAGCGCGCCGAAGCCATCGGGTTGCGATACGATGTGGCGGCCCGTATCGACGGCTACAATATTTCACAAGGCAGGGCGATCTTGATCACGATCTTCCGCTCTGAAGGTACGAAGTAAGATGTCCATTCCGGCCAATACCGGCGAATCCTCAAATTACCTCGCCCGTCTTTACGCTCTGGTGCTGACTTCGCTGGCGCAACTCGTGCGTCCGCCCTCGCATACAAGACGTGCCGCAGCGGCGCGGAGACTGGCGCAGCACGCGCTCCTTATGATGGCGATTGTCGGCACAGTGATCGTCGCGCTGATGGTCGGGTTTGACGCGTGGGAGATCGGCGCGATGCCGCCCCGCGGCACGGCGAACCTGTGGCCGGTTCGCATCCTGACCGATTTCGGCAAAGATACGTATGTTCTTTGGATCCTGGCGCTGATGCTGCTTGTCGTTGGCTTTGTTGCGGCGGCCTTGCGAGGTACCTCACAAGCCCGCCTCTTGAGCTTTGGATTGCGCCTGCAGTTCTTGTTCTTCGCCGTGCTGGTGCCGCTGATCCCCGGCGAAATATTGAAGTGGATCGTTGGCCGCGGCCGGCCGTTCGTGGGAGGCCACGCCGATCCATTCTACTTTGTCCACTTCGCGGGAACCGAGGCCTATGCCAGTTTCCCATCGGCGCACGCGATCACGGGTTTTGCCCTGGCTTTCGCGGTGAGCGCGGTCTGGCCCCGGGCACGCGGGGCGATGATCGCCTATGCCCTCCTGATCGGTCTCAGTCGCATGGTGCTGTTGGCCCATCATCCCAGCGACGTGGTGGCGGGCGCGCTGATCGGCGTGGTCGGCGCAATGGGTGTGCGATACTGGTTCGCCGCGCGAGGTCTTGGGTTCGCCATCGGCCGCGACGGCGCGGTCTCGGCGTTGGCACTGGGCCGGCTCAAAAGGGTTGCCCGAGGGGCGTCAGCCTCATAAGAAGCGGACGCCGGACGCAAGCGTCGCGGGGTCGGGCCAACTTTAACGGTGAGTGTGGATTTGCCTTCTTCCGACCCAGCCAAACCGGCCGTTTCCATCGTGGTTCCCGTGCGCAACGAGGCCGACAACGTGGCGCCACTGATCGCCGAAATCGCTGCCGCCCTTGATGGTCGTTGGATCTATGAGATCATCTACGTTAATGACGGCTCAACCGACGCGACCGCGGAGCGGCTTGTTGCTGCCATGAAGCAACGCCGCAACCTGCGCCAGATCCGCCACGCAACATCTTCGGGCCAATCGGCGGCGGTGCGTAGCGGGGTGCGCGCTGCACGCGGCGCCATCGTGGCGACGCTTGATGGCGATGGCCAAAACAATCCAGCGTTCCTGCCGGAGTTGATTTCGGCCATCGAAATGGCTGGCGAGCGCGTCGGCCTTGCCGCCGGTCAAAGGGTCGGACGGAAGGACACCGGCTTCAAGAAGCTCCAGTCGCGCATCGCCAACTCGGCGCGCAAGACGATCCTGCGCGATGGTACCCGCGATACCGGCTGCGGCCTGAAAGCGTTCCGGCGCGAAGTGTTCCTGGCGATGCCCTATTTCGACGGTCTTCATCGCTTCCTGCCGGCGCTGGTACGCCGCGAAGGTTATGAGATCGCCTATGTCGACGTGGTCGACCGGCCGCGGCGTTCCGGTGTGTCAAATTACGGATTCTTCGATCGGTTGTGGATCGGAATCATGGATCTCGCCGGGGTGTGGTGGTTGATCCGCCGTAAGAAATCGACACCTGTCGTGACCGAGGTGCAATGATGTTGATCCAATACGGGCAGGATCTCGGTAATTATCTCTACGACGTATTCGTCGCCAAATTCGATTTCTGGCTCGGGTTCGGGCTGGTCGCACAATTGTTTTTCACAGCGCGGTTTCTGGTGCAGTGGATTTCGAGCGAGCGCGCCGGCCAAAGCGTGGTGCCGATGGCGTTCTGGCTTTTCTCGATGGGCGGCGGGTTGATGACGCTGGTCTACGGCATCGTCAAGCGCGAGCCTGTGATCATCCTCGGGCAGGCCTTGGCCACCCTCATCTATCTCCGCAATATCATGCTGATCCTGAAGCATCGCGGCAGCGGATCGCAGACACTCAATCGCTAGCGGGCAAGCTGCTTCGTTTTGAGACGATCGGCCAGGGATTGGCCCTTGTGCAAAAGCCAAGTGCTCGGGGACTTGAGGGCGTGCGTAGGGTTTTCGCGCCATCGGCAAGCTCTGGCGTTGGCGGCAAGTTCGTGTAGGTTTATGTCAACAACGGGTGGCAAGCCCGGGGTCTTATGGGGAGCAACATGAACTTGAAGAGACAAATCCTTTCCTATTTCGCCCTGATCGCAACTGCCGCTGCAGCCGTGGGCCTTGCCGCGATTTCGGCGCCCGTCCGCGCGCAACTGGCAGCGGTCGCTATCGACAATGACGATATCGGCGGCGTCGTGCGCGGCGCGGCCGGGCCCGAAGCGGGTGTCTGGGTGATTGCCGAGACCACCGAGCTACCGACGAAATTCACCAAGATCGTCGTCACTGACGACCAGGGGCGCTTTGTGATCCCCGACCTGCCAAGGGCGGACTACGAGGTGTGGGTTCGCGGCTATGGCCTGGTGGATTCGCCCAAGCTGCGCGCCAAGCCCGGCCAACTGCTCAATCTTACGGCGGTACCTGCGCCGAATGAATCAGCCGCAGCCCATTATTATCCCGCGATCTACTGGTTCACGTTGCTGAAGATTCCAGCCGCCAAGGATTTCGGCGGCACCACGGATATCCCCAAGGAGATAACCCAGGATACCTGGCGTCAACGGATGAACAATGTCGATTGCGTCGGCTGCCATCAGCTTGGCCAGGAAGCCACCCGCACCATCCCGGCCGCGTTCGGCGAATTCAAAACCGGTGAGGAAGCCTGGATGCGCCGCGTCTCCTCAGGCCAGACCGGCGAATGGATGGTCAACCGGCTTGCCGGGGAACTCGGCAGCGTGCCGTTCAAATATTTCGGCGACTGGACCGATCGGGTGGCCAAGGGCGAATTGCCCAAGAGCAAGCCGCCGCGGCCGTCGGGCATCGAGCGCAATGTCGTCGTCTCCTCGTGGGAGTGGGCGACCGAAAGACATTTCGTCCACGATCTGATTTCTTCGGACCGGCGCAATCCCACCGTCAACGCTTACGGGCCGCTGTACGGTTCGAACGAATACTCCTCTGACAACATGCCGATTCTTGATCCGAAAACGAGCACGGTGACGTTCTTCAAGATGCCGGTCGCCGATCCCAACGCGCCGGAGTCGTTTGGACCGCCGTTACATCCCAATGCCACGCCTCAACCGATCGGCGCCTCGGCCTATTGGGGTGACGAAAAAATCTGGAGCCAGCGTGCGAACAATCACAACGGCATGTTCGACAGCAAGGGCCGGGTGTGGTTCGCAGCCGCCGTCCGCGGCATCGAGAATCCCGACTATTGCAAGAAGGGCTCCGACCATCCCTCGGCGAAAGCGTTTCCGCTGGTGCGTTCGGGCCGGCAGGTCTCGGTGCTCGATCCCAAGACCATGAAGTATAGTTTTATCGACACTTGCTTTGGCACCCATCACCCGCAATTCGGCTACGACGCCGACAACACGCTGTGGCTCTCCGGGAGTGGCCCCGTGGCCGGCTGGATCAACACCAAGGTGTGGGACGAGACCGGCGATGCCGTAAAGGCGCAAGGCTGGGCGCCGTGGGTTCTCGATACCAATGGCAACGGCAAAGTGGACGAATACACCGAGCCCGGAGCGCCGATGCAAGCGGACAAGGACGTGCGGATCGCGGGATCCGGCCCCTATGCGGTGATGCCGCATCCGACCGACGGCTCGATCTGGTACACTATGAACGTTTTCGCCGGCACGCCCGGCTTCATCCGCTTCGACCCCAAGACCAAGCTATCGGAATTCTACGCCATTCCAAAGGAAGGCATCGGCGTGCGTGGCGGAGACATCGACAAGAACGGTGTGCTTTGGGGCTCGGGCTCGAACGGCAGCCTGATCAGTTTCGACCGCCGCAAATGCAAGAACCCGCTGAGCGGGCCGAACGCGACCGGCAATCACTGCCCGGAGGGCTTTGCCTTCTACAAATATCCGGGCCCGGGCTTTGAAGGTTTCGAAAACTCGAGCGCCGAGGCGAGCTACTACACCTGGGTTGACCACCACAACGCGGTGGGTCTTGGCGAGAACATTCCGATCTCCACTGCCAACCTCAATGACGGCTTCGTTGCCTTCAAGGACGGCCAGATGGTGATGCTGCGCATCCCGTACCCGATCGGCTTTTTCGCCAAGGGGCTCGATGCGCGCATCGACGATCCCAATGGCGGATGGAAGGGCCGGGGGTTGTGGAGCACGAGTGGCGACCGCGTTCCATGGCTGATGGAGGGCGGCAAGGGTTCGAAGCCGCGTGCTGTGCACATCCAGATACGTCCGGATCCACTGGCGAAGTAGCGAATATCAGAAGGCCGGCGTTCGATTTGGCTGAAGAACCGTTTCGCCGGCACTCGCTGCGTTATGGCTTCAACGGGAGCGATCGACCCATGCGGCGTACTTTGTTGTCGGCAGTCGTATTGGTCGCCATCGGGACACATGATGCGGCGTTCGGACAATCGGCGTCCGGCATGGACATTGCCCCTAGCGGCAAGTTGCGCGTGGGGATGATCGCCATTCGGGTGTTAGGGGGCATTGCCGAGCCGGTGGGCAGGTTTGTCGCAACTAAGCTTGGCGTTTCCTACGAGCCGGTTATGTACCCGAATCCCGAGGCTTACGCGTAAAGCGTTGGCAAGGACGAGTGGGATATCGCGATTGGACCGCGTGTTCTGGCTGCGGCAGACAAAGCCGATTCGGGCGCCGATGTCTGGCTGATCGATCTGATATATGTTGGCGCACCCGGAAAGTCGCTTGCGGGTGTCGATCAGGTTGATCGGCCCGGAGTCAAAGTGGTCGTCATTCAAGGCAGCCCATCGGACCGCTTTCTTAGCCGCACCCTCAAATCTGCCGAGATCATACGCATACCGCTGAGCGCGCATATCTCGGTCGACGCGGCCGAGTTGCTGCGAAGAGGCAAAGCCGACGTGTTCGGCGCAGATTCAGGGGTCGCTTACCCAGTCGTCGACGAGCTGCCCGGCGCAAAGATTATACCGGGCACGTTCAACATCGTCCGCGTCGCGGTGGCGATGCCGAAAGGTCGGGCGGTCGAGGCGCAAGCCAAGATCTCAGAGATCGTCAGCGAGGCGAAGCGAACCGGGGTCGTGCAAAGGGCTATTGATGCGGCTGGCCTCAAAGGCGTTCATGTAGCCGCAGATTGACCCGCGACTCCGGCGGATGACCTTCACCCGCGGGCTTTCCTCGATCAATCTGCATCTCTGAAGCCGAATTTCCATTTGCGACCAAAACCTCAGCCGGAAGAGTTTCAAATATGGAACCTTCTGATTTTGTTCGCGTTATCGGCAGATGGCCAAACCCGCCGCGAAGACGTCACCGATCGTCGAAGTCATCGCCGAAACCGGCGATCAGATCGAGCCACCGCCGCCCGAGTTGATTGAAGCCGATCCGGAATTGACACCGGAGGAGGCGGAGCAGGCGCGAAAGGACTATCTGCTGACGCGCTTCTGGATCAGCGCGCGGGGATTTTGGGGCAAGGGCGGCGACAAGCTGGCGTGGGTCTTTTCGATCGGGCTTGCCATCCTGATCGTGACCAATGTCGGTTTTCAATACGGCATCAATGTCTGGAATCGCGCGATCTTCGACGCCATCGAGAAGCGCGACACCGCCAGCGTGTATTATCTGACCGCGGTATTTTTCCCGCTCGCGATCGGCAGCGTGGCCCTGGGCGTGGCACAAGTTTTCGCACGGATGGGAATCCAGCGCCGCTGGCGCGCCTGGCTGACTCATTCCGTGGTGTCGCGTTGGCTCAGCAACGGCCGCTACTACCAGCTCAACCTTGTCGGCGGAGATCATCAGAATCCGGAATATCGCATCGCGGAGGACTTGCGGATCGCCACCGATTCGCCGATCGACTTCGCGGCCGGCGTAGGCTCCGCTTTCCTTTCCGCCACGACGTTTATTGTCGTGCTGTGGACGATCGGCGGTGCGTTGACGGTCACGTTGGCGGGATCGACGATCACCATCCCGGGCTTTCTCGTGATTGCAGCGGTGCTCTATGCCGCGATCGCGTCGGGGTCGATCATGGTCATCGGTCGCCGCTTCGTCGAGGCCTCGGAACGCAAGAACCAGGCGGAGGCCGAGTACCGCTACACGCTCACCCGCGTACGGGAGAACGGCGAAAGCATCGCCTTGTTGGGAGGCGAGGAGGAGGAACGCGACGGCATTAACCGGATTTTTGCCGGCGTCTTGCGGCAATGGGCACGCCTTGCGGGCCAGCACATGCGCACCACGCTGGTATCGCAGGGTTCAAGCCTGATCGCGCCGGTGGTGCCGCTGCTGTTGTGTGCGCCGAAATATCTCGACGGCAGCAGACGCTCGGACAGGTGATGCAGGCGGCATCCGCTTTCACCATCGTGCAGAGCGCGTTCGGCTGGCTGGTGGACAATTATCCCCGGCTCGCGGACTGGAACGCCTGCGCGCGGCGTATCGCCTCACTGATGATGTCGCTGGATGGGCTCGAGCGTGCTGAGCGCGGGGACGGTGTTGGCCGTATCAAACGCGGCGAGACCGAAGGCAAAGCTATTCTGAGCCTGCGCGATCTTTCCGTCACCCTTGATGATGGCACCGCAGTCGTTGGCGAAGCGGAAGTTGTCATCGAGCCGGGCGAGCGGCTGCTGGTGGCCGGAGAATCCGGCACCGGTAAAAGTACGTTGGTTCGTGCGATCGCGGGGCTCTGGCCATGGGGTGGCGGTAGCGTCAATTTGCACTCCGACCGTCGCCTGTTCATGCTGCCGCAAAAGCCGTACGTGCCCTCGGGCACCTTGCGGCGGGCTGCCGCCTATCCCGCGGCCGCCGAAGACTGGACCGTGGAGCAGATCGGCGAAGCCCTCGACAAGGTAGGTCTCGCCCACCTCAAGGACAAGATCGAGGAAGACGCACCGTGGGACCAAACCTTGTCCGGAGGCGAAAAACAACGGCTGGCGTTCGCGCGGCTGTTCCTGCACAACCCGGATATCATCGTGCTCGATGAGGCGACGTCGGCCCTCGATGAGAAGAGTCAGGACAAGATGATGGAGCTGCTGACGAGGGAGCTGCCAACCGCGACCGTCGTCAGTGTGGCGCATCGTGCCGAACTGGAAGCCTTTCACAGCCGCAAGATCGTGCTGGAACGCCGCAAGGGTGGGGCGAAGCTCGTCAGCGATGTCGATCTCATTCCGCGCAAGGGCAAGCGCCGGTTGCTCGGCCGCTTGCTGCGCCATCGCAAAGCACTGGCGGAAAAGATAAAGGCGGCCTGAAGAAGTTATCCGGGCTATGCGGTCCGCCTCACTCACTGTCGTTGGCAGCGGGCGTCGTTCGCGTGCGGCATTGCGCCAACACATCATCGAATCTGGAACGGATCCCGTTCCTTCCCGGGCATGAAAGTGGAACCCAAGTCGTGAACCGGCGTTCTATTGTTTTATTTAGAGCATAAACGGTTCATTCCATGCTTCAGGTTGCAAAGGCCAGCAATCAATCCGTCGTCGAACCAGCCTACATCCCTCCGGCGCCAAAGCCGCAACCCCGTCCATTGGGACCAATCGCCTTCATTCGCACGTTGAAGCGCAACCCTCTTGAATGCTGGGCAACCCAACATTTCGAGCAGCCCATCGTTTCCGGCGGACTGCCCATCGGGCATGTGCTCTTGGTGCACGAGCCCCGCAGCATTCGCCACGTCCTGCTTGATAATGCCGCAAACTACCGGAAGGACCATCTCCAACGCCGAGTCCTCTCGGCAGGATTGAGCGAGGGCCTCCTAAGCGCTGAAGGCGAGCAATGGCGAGTTCAGCGAAAAGTCCTGGCTCCAATGTTCGCGCGCAAGAAAGTATTGGAGTATGGCTCCGCGATGACGGGGGCGGCTCAGGACTTGATGGAGCGATGGGCCAGGCTGGGGGAAGGCACCACCATCGAGGTGGGGGCCGAAATGGCGAAAGTGACGCTGGACGTGCTCGAACGCACGATCTTTTCGGACGGATTTGGATCTGACGCCGAGGTCATTCGCGTCGCCATGGCAACGTATTTCAATACCATTGGAAAGATCAGCCCGCTCGATGTTCTTGGTGTACCAGACTTTGTCCCGCGGCTCAGTCGGGTTCGAATCCGCTCGACGCTCCATTTTTTCGAATCCGAGGTCGAAAAGGTCATCTCCGCTCGTCGCCGCATTTTGGCCGAGCGGCCGGACGATGCGCCAAACGACCTGCTGACACACCTTCTGCGGGCGTTTGATTCTGAGACGGAAGGGATAACGGAAGGGGAGCTGCGATCGAACATTTTGACGTTCGTCGCGGCTGGCCACGAAACCACGGCGAATACGTTGAGCTGGGCCATGTTTCTGCTCTCCCAATCGCGGCAATGGCGCCAGCGGGTGGAGGAAGAGGTCGACCGCGAACTGACTGAAGGAGCAACGGCGCTTTCCGAGCGGCTCGTCGAAACGCGCGCCGTGATCGAAGAAACGATCCGCCTTTATCCGCCTATCGCCGCGATAAGTCGCGTCGCGCTTGACGACGAGGAATTGGGTGGCGAGCATGTCAGGCGGGGATCACTGATCGTCATATCGCCTTACGTCCTGCACCGGCATCGCTTGTTGTGGCATCGGCCCAATGTGTTTGATCCGCGCCGCTTTCTCGGAATTGATCGCTCGACGATTGATCGGTTCGCCTATCTTCCGTTCGGCGTCGGTCCGCGCAAATGCATCGGATCCACCTTCGCCCTGCAGGAAGCGACGCTTGTGCTTGCCACGATCGTAAGAAACTTCAGTTTCGAGCTCAGCCCGGGCCACGCGGTGTGGCCGACACTCCGGGTGACCCTACGTCCCGCGAACGGCCTGCCGATGGTGATTAGAAAGAGGACTAAGGTTTGCCAGCGGCATTGAATGCCTCAAACCCGCCGATGAGGTCAGCCTTGAGATCCTCGACATTCTCCAATCCGATATGAAGCCTCAAGGTCGGCCCGCCCGGCGCCCAAGTCGAGGCCGTGCGATAGGTCGCGCAGTCGAAGGGAATGGCCAGGCTTTCGAAACCACCCCATGAATAGCCCATGCCAAACAATTTTAAGGTGTCGAGCAAGGCATCGACGGATTTCTGCGGCGCTGGCTTGAGAACGATGCTGAACAGGCCGGACGCGCCGGTAAAATCCCGCTTCCAGATCGCGTGGCCTGGATCGGTCTCCAGAGCCGGGTGAAGCACCCTGGCGACCTCGGACCGTCCCGAAAACCATCGAGCCATTTCGAGCCCGGATCGATAATGCTGCGCCAGCCGTACCGCGAGTGTCCGCAAACCGCGTATCGCGAGGAACACGTCATCGGGCCCGGCGCAAACGCCGAGCAACCGGATCGACTCGGCGATCGTCGGCCAACATCGTGCGTTCGCCGAAATGGTTCCGAACATGATGTCGGAGTGTCCGCCGATATATTTGGTGGCGGCCTGTATGCTGATATCGACGCCCTGGTCTAGCGAGCGGTGAAACAACGGGGTCGCCCACGTATTGTCGTCGATCACGACCGCGCCGCGCGCGTGCGCCGCCGAAGCAATGGCCGGAATATCGGGCATTTCGAAGGATTGAGAACCGGGCGCCTCGACCAGCACCGCCTTGGTGTTGGGTTTGAAAACCTCGGCGATGCCGGCACCGATCAGGGGGTCGTAGTAGGTGGTCTCGACGCCGTAGCGGGCAAGCAAGCCGTTGCAAAAATTTCGGGTGGGCCGGTAGGCGTTGTCGCAAACCAGGAGATGATCGCCGGACTTCAGCACCGCAAGCAGGGTCGTGGTGATCGCCGACAAGCCTGAGGGCGCAAGACCGACGCCTGCGCATTGCGGGCCCTCAAGAGCCATCAATGCCTCCTGAAGAGCCCGGGTGGTCGGCGTTCCGTGGCGTCCATACTGGAACTCGCCGCGGTGGGCGTGCAGATCGTCCGCGGTCGGATAGAGCACCGTGGAACCATGGACGACCGGCGGATTGACGAATCCCTTCTGCGCCTTGGTGTCGCGGCCGGCGGTCACCAACGTGGTTTCGGCCTTTTGAGACGCCGTCCGGCCGCCATCCTCTGGAGAATTCATGTTTTCCGCCGCCATCGAGTATTTCTTGTCCAACCGCCACGCCACGCAAATGTCCACTGAGGCAGCGGGTTGCGGGCCGGATAGTTAATAGCAGGACAGGGAAGACGGACGTCAACCCCTTGACCCGGCCCTCCAGTCGTTCTGTGATGCGCAGCAACGAATTCGTCGCAGCATGTTGAGGGGCCCGCCGCGACCATAAATTCATCACTCAACCGGAATGTGGGCCACCGCGCCCATTCAGGCCGGCATTTGCGGTGGTGGATCATGGGGTTGGCCCGTCGGCGTACGCGATGAAAACAACCGTCCCGGACGACCCTCGAAAGGCTTCGCCATGAAACGTGCATCTCTGGTTTTTACCCTTGCTCTTGCTGCGGGCCTTTCGACCCAGGCTGCGACCGCGCAGACGCTCAAGACTGTCAAAGACCGCGGCCTATTGTCCTGCGGCGTGAGCCAGGGGCTGCCGGGCTTTTCCTCGCCTGACGACAAGGGCAACTGGACCGGGCTCGACGTCGATGTCTGTCGCGCGATCGCCGCTGCCATCTTCAACGATACGACCAAGGTCAAATTCGTGCCGTTGTCGGCCAAGGATCGCTTCACGGCCCTGCAGTCCGGTGAAATCGACTTGCTCTCGCGCAACACCACCTGGACGCTGTCTCGTGACACCACGCTGGGTGCCAACTTTACCGGGGTGACCTATTATGACGGTCAAGGCTTCCTGGTGAAAAAATCCCTCAAAGTTAATTCCGCGCTTGAATTGAACAGCGCCTCGGTTTGCGTGCAAACCGGAACAACCACCGAACAGAATCTCGCCGACTACTTCAAGGGCAACAACATGAAGTACGAGGTGATTGCCTTCGGCTCTAACGACGAAGCCGTCAAGGCCTACGAGTCCGGACGTTGTGATGTCTTTACCACGGACGTGTCCGGGCTTTATGCCGATCGTTTGAAACTTTCAAATCCGGCCGATCATGCCGTACTGCCCGAGGTGATCTCGAAAGAGCCGCTCGGCCCGATGGTGCGCCACGGTGACGATCAATGGTTCGATCTCGTCAAGTGGGTGTTGTTTGCGATGGTCGACGCTGAAGAACTCGGCGTAACTCAAAAGAACGTCGACGACATGGCGAAGTCGGACAAGCCGGAACTCAAGCGGGCGTTCGGTACCGACGGCAATCTCGGCGAACAACTCGGCGTGACCAAGGATTGGGTCATACGGATCGTCAAGGGCGTCGGCAACTACGGCGAAGTTTTTGATCGCAATGTGGGCGCCGGGTCGAAACTTGGGATTGCCCGTGGACTCAACCAGCTCTGGACCAAGGGTGGGATTCAGTACGCACCGCCGATCCGCTGATCACAGCGGTACCGGCGTCGATGACCATCGAGCCCCGAAAACCACCGTCGCAGTTTCTCATCAAACTGCAACGTGCGCTCGGTGGCCAGGCCGGGTGGGGCGGCTTCGTCCTCCAATTCCTGTTCGTCGCCGTGCTCGCCTGGATCTCGTATGAGATCGTCTCGAACGCCAGCGAAAATCTGAAGGCGCAGCGGATCACGGCCGGCTTCGGCTTTTTGTCGAATACGGCGGGATTCGACGTCAACCAGAACCTCATCCCGTATGCGGGATCTGATACCTACACGCGGGTATTTCTCGTCGGTCTGCTCAACACGCTGCTGGTTTCGGTGATAGGTATCTTCTTCGCCTCCGTGATCGGATTACTGGTCGCGCTTGGCCGGTTGTCGCCGAACTGGCTGTTGGCGCGAATCTCCGGCGGCTATGTCGAACTGGTGCGCAATCTGCCGCTCCTGTTCCAGATCCTGTTCTGGTATCTGGCGGTGCTGGCTGCGCTTCCCAATCCACGGCAAAGCATCGCGCTGTTCGGCAGTTTCTTTCTCAGCAATCGCGGCCTGGTGATTCCAAAGCCGATCGGCGATGCCGGTTTCGACCCGTTTGTGCTGGCTGTCTTGATGGCGATTGTCGTCTCGGTCGGCTTGTGGCGTTATTCGCGCTGGCAACTCTTCCAACACGGCAAGCTGATCAAGGTCTGGCCCTACGCGCTGGGTTTGCTGGTCGGCCTTCCGCTTCTGAGTGCGCTGATCTTTGGCGCGCCGGTGACATTTGAAGTGCCCGTGCTCAAGGGGTTCAATTTTTCCGGCGGCTCGCGCGTCATTCCGGAATTTGTCGCGTTGACGCTGGCGCTCTCAACCTATACCGCGGCCTTCATCGCCGAGATCGTGCGTGCCGGCATTCTTGCCGTTCATAAGGGACAGATGGAGGCCGGCTCCTCGCTCGGGCTGCAGCGGGGCTCGGTGCTGCGGTTGATCGTAATTCCGCAGGCGTTGCGGGTCATCCTGCCGCCGCTCACCAACCAGTATCTCAACCTGACCAAGAATTCGTCACTGGCGGTAGCAATCGGCTATCCCGACCTGGTTTCAGTCTTTGCCGGCACGACGCTGAGCCAGACCGGGCAGGCGATCGAAATCATCGGCATCACCATGGGCGTCTATCTCCTGATCTCGCTGGTGACAAGCGCGATCATGAGCTTCTACGGTTGGCGGCTCGGACGGAGCCTCGGCTCATGAACGACATTGCGGTTTCCGCTTTCGTCCGTCAGGACCTCGTGCCCGAACGTCCCGCGCCGGTAAAGACGACCGGCTTCATCGGCTTTCTGCGCACGCGGCTGTTCAATTCGCCAACCAACATCTTGATCACGATCGTGAGCGCATTGCTGCTGTGGTTCGTCTTGGTTCCCACAATCAAGTTCCTGCTGATCGATGCGGTCTGGAGCGGCAAGGACCGCACGGCATGTCTCGCCGAAAATGTCGGCCATCCCGTTGGCGCCTGCTGGCCGTTCATCCAGGCAAAATTCAGCCAGTTCATCTATGGCTTCTACCCGGAGCCGGAGCGGTGGCGGGTCAATTTGACCTTCATCCTCGCCGCGGTCCTGCTGCTGCCGCTGTTGATTCCGCGGATTCCGGCCAAGGGAATCAACGCCGGCCTGTTTTTCCTTGCATTTCCGGCGGTCGCTTTTTTCCTGCTGCATGGCGGCGGTCTTGAGGGCTTCGGCGTCAGCTGGACCGTCGGTTTGTTGTCGGGATTGGCCAGCAGCATCGCCGACGCGGGCTCGGTGTTGTCGCGCGCCGGCGCATCGTTGGGCGATTCAATTGCGATTGCCGGATTGATGCTGAAATGGCTGGGATGGCTGGTTGCTCAAACAGGCCTCGCCCTCCATTATCTGATTTCGCCGTTGACGTGGCTGCGCGATCAAATTCTCACCTCAAGCCGTCCGGTCTGGATCGACTTTGCGTTGACGGCCGCGATTGTCTCGACCCTGTTGTTTTGGCTGAACGGCGGCACGCGCGCTGGCTGGCGCCCGCTGATCACGAGCCTTGTGACGTTTGCGGGCCTTGGAATTATCATCGCGATGATGGGCCTCGACCACGGCGGGTTGCCGGTGGTCGATACGCGGCTCTGGGGTGGTCTCTTGGTGACGCTGGTAGTGTCGGTGACGGGCATCGTCGCGTCAATGCCGGTTGGCATAGCGCTCGCGCTGGGGCGGCGTTCGACGATCCCGCTGATTCGAATATTTTCGACCGCCTTCATCGAGCTCTGGCGCGGCGTGCCGCTGATCACCGTGCTGTTTTTTGCGACCTATATGCTGCCGCTGTTTGTGCCGGCCGGGTTCAGCGTCGATGGGTTGATGCGTGCCTTGATCGGCATTGCGCTCTTCGCCGGCGCCTACCAGGCCGAGGTCATTCGCGGCGGCCTGGCGGCGATTCCGCGCGGGCAGGGCGAAGCCGCGAGCGCCCTTGGCCTCTCCTGGTGGAAGACGACCGGCCTGATCGTGATGCCCCAGGCGCTGCGCCACGTCATCCCGGGCCTCGTCAATAGCTTCATCGCGCTGTTCAAGGACACTTCGCTGGTATCTATCGTGGCGCTGTTCGACCTGCTCGGACAGCTCCGGGCGTCCTTTAGCGACCCGGCCTGGGCGACGCCGACGACATTGTTTACCGGATTTGCTTTCACCGGACTGATCTACTTCACCTTCTGCTTTGGAATGTCCCGCTACTCGCTGTTCGTCGAGAACAGGCTGAACGCACACCGGCGTAATTAGGTAAACCATGATGACCGCAAATCCGATTGTCGGCATTGCCGGCCTCAACAAGTGGTATGGCGATTTTCACGTGCTGCGCGACATCGACCTCGATGTCGCAAAAAGCGAACGCATCGTGATATGCGGCCCTTCGGGTTCAGGAAAATCGACGCTGATCCGCTGCATCAACGCGCTGGAGGAATTTCAGGAGGGGCGGATCGTCGTGGACGGCATCGAGCTTGGGCCCAATCTGCGGCGGGTCGACGAGGTCAGGCGCGAAGTCGGCATGGTGTTCCAGAGTTTCAATTTGTTCCCGCATTTGACCGTGCTGGAGAACTGCACACTGGCGCCGATCTGGGTACGCAACATACCGAAGAAGGACGCGGAAGAGGCGGCGATGAAATATCTGGAGCGGGTGAAGATCCCGCAGCAGGCCAACAAATATCCGGGCCAGATGTCCGGTGGCCAGCAGCAGCGCGTTGCCATCGCCCGGGCGCTGACCATGAACCCCAAAGTCATGTTGTTCGACGAGCCTACCTCGGCGCTGGACCCCGAAATGGTCAAGGAGGTCCTCGACACTATGGTTGACCTCGCCAATGAGGGCATGACCATGCTTGTCGTCACCCACGAAATGGGATTCGCCAGGGAAGTGGCGAACCGCATCGTCTTCATGGACGCCGGGCAGATCATCGAGGCGAATACGCCGGCGAATTTCTTCGCCAATCCGCAGCACGCACGGACCAAGCTGTTTCTCAGCCAGATATTACGGTGAGCCCGTCTCGCTCACGCCTTTTCGAACGGTACCTCGATCTGGCTGTGCTTTTCCAACCAGTCCGGCACCGGCAGGTTTTTCGAGCGCATGAACTGCGGATTGAACAGTTTTGATTGATAGCGGTTTCCGGAGTCGCAGAGGATGGTCACGATCGCCTTGCCCGGCCCCAGCTGCTTGGCGAGCCGGATCGCGCCGGCAACGTTGATGCCCGTCGAGCCACCGAGGCATAGGCCTTCGTGCTCGAGCAGCTCATAGATCACGGGAACGGCTTCTTCATCCGGAATGAGATAGGCCTCGTCGACCTTGGCTTGTTTGATGATGGACGTCACGCGACCAAGTCCGATGCCCTCGGTGATTGACCCACCCGGCGTCGCCTTGGCTTCGCCGTGCTTGAACAGTTCATACATCGCTGCTCCCCGTGGATCGGCGCAGCCGATCACGATGTCCTTGCGCTTTTCCTTCAGGAAAACGCTCGTTCCTGCCAGCGTCCCGCCGGTTCCGACCGAGCAGATGAAGCCGTCGACCTTGCCGCCCGTCTGTTGCCAGATTTCCGGGCCAGTCGATTCGTAGTGCGCTTTCGAATTGTCCAGATTGTTCCACTGATCGGCAAACAGCACGCCGTTTGGCTCGCTCTTGCGCAGCCGATCCGCCAGCCGTCTTCCGACGTGCTGGTAATTGTTCGGATTGGCATAGGGCAGCGCAGGCACCTCGACCAGCTCGGCGCCGCACAGCCGCAGCATGTCCTTCTTTTCCTGACTTTGGGTTTCCGGAATGACGATCAATGTCCGGTAACCGCGCGCGCTCGCCACCACAGCAAGGCCTATTCCGGTATTGCCCGCGGTTGCCTCCACCACCAAGCCGCCAGGCTTGAGGTCCCCGCGCTTCTCGGCTTCGAGGATCATCCACTTGCCGGCGCGATCCTTCACCGACTGGCCGGGATTCATGAACTCGGCCTTGCCGAGAATGGTGCAGCCGGTCAGTTCGGAAGCCCGCTTCAGCTTGATCAGTGGGGTATTGCCGATTGCCTCGACGACGTCTTGATTGATATTCATGTGCGAGAAATCTTGCCAGTCTGTTGCCAAATCCGGCAATGACCCTAGAGCGCGATCAGCAAAAGTGGAAGCCGGTTTATACGTGCGCCTTTGGATCTCGTTTGTGCGGTGCGGGCTATTTTGCCTTTGCGAACACCACCTGGCGGACGTCGATATTCCCAGACAAAAATCCGGCTTCGCAATAGGCGAGGTAGTATTCCCAGAGCCGCCGGAATCGATCGTCGAAGCCTGACGGCATCAGGTTCGGCCAGGCGGCGCGGAAGTTACTTCGCCAGATCGCGAGTGTCTTGGCATAATCTTGCCCGAAAATCCGCTCGCGAATAACGGGGACACCGAACCGCTCGCCGAGGGCTTTGAGAATTTCCGGCGATGGCAGCATCCCGCCTGGAAAAACATAGCGCTGGATGAAGTCGACTTCGCGGCGATAGGTCTGGAACAAACGATCCTGGATGGTGATGGCCTGGATGCCGGCGAGGCCGCCGGGCAACAGGCGGTCGCGGACTTGCGAAAAATAGGTGGGCCAGAACTGCTCGCCCACCGCTTCGATCATCTCGATCGAGGCGATCCGATCGTACCGGTCACGCTCGTCGCGATAATCTTGCAGTCGGATCTCGACGTGGTCGTTGAGACCCGCCGCCTGGATGCGCGCTTGCGCAAAATCGCGCTGCTCCTTGCTGATGGTAAGCCCGACCACCTTCGCGCCAAAGGTTTTGGCGGCATATTCGGCAAAGCCGCCCCAGCCGCACCCGATCTCCAGCAGTTTCTGATTGGGCCGCAGGTCGATTGCTTCGGCGAGCCTGCGGTATTTGTTGTTTTGCGCGGCGGTCAGATCCGCCGTGCCGTCCTCGAACAGGGCCGAAGAGTAGGTCATGCTCGGATCGAGCCAGGCCGAATAGAAGGCATTGCCGATATCGTAATGCCGGTAGATGTTTCGCCGCGCCTGCCGCCGGGTGTTGCGGTTGAACCAATGCCTGATGATCTGGAGGGTGCGCACCAGCGGCTTGCCGACGAGCATCGTCTGCATCCAGTCCTGATTGACGCAGAAGAGATACAGGAACTGGGTCAGGTCCGGCGTGTCCCATTCGCCGCGCAGATAGGCCTCGGCGATGCCGATGTCGCCGCTCCGGAGCAGCCTCGACGCAAATCCGAAATGGTAGACCTTCATCGCGGCGGCCGGACCCGGCCCGTTGTCGCCGAGCCTGACGGTGCGGCCGTCCGGCAAGGTCACCTCGAGCGAGCCGTGTCGCAATTTCGAGCCGAAGCCAAGCGCCAGGCGGACCATGCGGGGAAGGTCCGGAAGCAGAGCATCTACAGTTTCGGCTGTAACCGAGATCACCTCGGGCATGGTCGATCGGCCTGGCTCACCTTTTGCCCCGCGCAGACAACACCGGCGAAGTATAATCGTTGTCTTTGCGGATCGCCAAGCCTCTATCGATGGCGGCGTTTGGACGCGGCACCAGCCGGACCCCTTTGAGCCAGAGCCGCAGCGCCTCCCAATGGATGGCGGCGATGATTTTCACGGTAACGACTGGCAGTGCGAAGAACGAGCGCAGCAACGCCAGCGTGTTCAGGGCGCGGCGTTGGCCATTGAAGGTTGCAGCGAGCAGCGGGCCCTCGCTGTCGGTCTCCAGGATACGCAGTTTGACGCAATCTCCCGGCGGCAGAACCCTGAAACGATAGCGCATCGCCATTTCGACAAAGGGCGAGACGTAGAACAGCTTGTCATGTTCTTGCCGGATGCCGGCGTCACTCACCTCGCCCGGTTTCACGGGAAGCGCGTAGGCGTGGATATCGCCGAAGGTGTTGCGGACCTCATAGATGACAAGCGCAAGCCCGCCGTCGCCGTGATAACAAAAATAGACCGACAGCGGATTGAAGGTATAGCCAAGCAGCCGGGGGTAGCACAGCAGCAGCACGCGTCCGCCGGCGAGATCAATGCCGTGTTCCGCAGCGCGCCGTCGCGCGTAAGCGCGCAAGGGTGCTCCGTCGCGATCGCCATGATCGGCCTCGTTGAAACTATAGAGCGCTGCCGTGTTCACGCCAAACAAAGCCGACTGCTGGTGGGCATCTTCGAGCCGGTCGAGATCGATCAGTAAACTCATCACGCGATAATTGAAGCGATGTCCCACCGGTTTCAGGCGCGCGTGCATGACCTCGCCAAAGTAAAGCGAGGCGGCATCGACCTTGTCTTTGTGCACGGCGGCTTTGGTTATCTTATCCGGCATGGCTACTCCGCGGCTTGCGCGAGTTCAGGCGGTGCTTCGCGCCATGGCACGCTTGCGCCGAGCGCTTCGGCGACGGCAAGGCCCGACCGCAATCCGTCTTCATGGAAGCCGTAACCGGTCCAGGCGCCGCAAAACCAAGTGTGACGTCGTCCCTGAATTTCGTCCAGCTGGTTCTGGGCGGCGAAGGCGGTGGCGTTATATTGCGGATGCTCGCACATATACTTGCCGAATGTGAGCGCGGGAGCTGGCTCGAACGGAGGGTTAAGGCTGACGAACAGCGGCTTGTTTTTGTCGATTCCCTGCAGCTCGTTCATCCAATAGGTCACGGCAACGTCGTTTTCGGCGCTACCCTCACGCTTCCAGCGCAGAAAGTTCCACGACGCCCAGGCCCGCCTGCGCTTCGGCATCAATCTCGTATCGCGATGGAGGTAGACGGCGTTGGGCGCATAACCGATGGCGCCGAGAACCGCGCGTTCACGTTCGTCGGCATCAGACAACATCGAAAGTGCCTGATCGCTGTGCGAGGCGATCACGACGTGATCGTAGGTGTCGCTCCTGCCGTGGCTGTCGGTGACGACGGCGCCGTGCGGGGTCCGTACGATCGATGCGACCTCGCAACCCAGCCGCATTCGGTTCCGGAACGACGAGGTCAGCTTTTCGACGTAGTTGCGGCTGCCGCCTTTTACCGTTCGCCAGACCGGGCGATCATATTGCAGCAGACGATGATTGCTAAAGAACGCCACGAAGTTTTCGGCGGGAAAGTCCAACATCTTGCTCGCCGGCGCGGACCAGATCGCGGCGCCCATGGGGGCAAGGTAATCCGTCAACAGGCGGGGAACGAATTTGCGACGCTTGAAATAATCGCCGAGATTCAAGCCGGCCAATCGGCCAGCGGAGTGATCCTCGACGCTTCGGGTATTGAAGGTCAGAATGTCGCGCAGCATCCTGAGATAGGACGGTGAAAGCAGGTTTCGGAGTTGCGCAAACAAGCCAGCGGCGGTTTCACGCCAGTTGGAGCCGCCGCCTTTCCACTCGAAGCGGCCGCCATCGAAGGTGACCGCAAAGCTCATGCAGCTTTCAACCGTCTCTACGCCCAGATGGGCGAACATCGCCGTCAGGTCCGGATAATTGAGTTCGTTATAGACGATGAACCCTATGTCGACGGCGAGCGGCGTCCCGTCGTAGTCGATGGTGATGGTGTGGCTGTGGCCGCCCGGCCTGAGCTCGCGCTCATAGACCGTGACCGGATAACGTTTTGACAAGGCCCAGGCGGCAGCATTGCCGGCAATTCCCGTTCCGATAACCGCTACGCGCATTCCGTCCCCCGTCTGGTCACGTAGCAGGTACGGTGCCTTGCAGGCGAAAGTTTCAGCGAAGGATCGGTGCCGGGGGAGGCTTCCTCAAATCGTTCCAGGGGACGCCGGGGCGGGCCTTACGTGGTTGAAGCGTGAGGCCGCGCGGCGTATAGCGATCGGATGTCAAAACAATCCAAGGCTGATAGCGCCGCCGTCGCGACGGAGGCGATACCGGACTGCCCGCATTGCCACAAGCCGATCCCGCTGTGCGTGTGCGATGGCATTACGCCGATCGAGACCCGCATTTCGCTGTTGATCCTGCAGCATCCGCAAGAGCAGGACAGGGCGCTCGGTACGGCCCGGCTGACCGCCATGCACTTTGCGCACGCGGTCCTGAAAATCGGTCTGTCATGGCCAAGCCTGTCCAAGGCGCTGGGACGGCCGGTCGCCGATCCTTCGCGCTGGGCGGTGCTCTATCTCGGGTCGGCGAAGGTCGCCGACCTCGAGACCAAGAGCGAAGTCGTCGCCATCAACCGCAAGAGCGAGATCGAGGATCATCAGCGCGCCATCCTCAAGGACATTGAAGGTATCGTTCTGCTCGACGGCACCTGGAGCCAGGCCAAGGCGCTGTGGTGGCGCAATGCCTGGATGCTGAAATGCCAACGCGTGATCCTGGGTCCGCAGCGTCCGTCGCGTTATGGGACGTTGCGCCGCGAGCCGCGTCGCGATGGCCTGTCGACCATCGAAGCGGCGGCGATGGTGATTTCGAGCCTTGAGAAGCGGCCTGATATCGCGGAGACGCTACACGCCAGTTTCGAGCGGATGCTGACGAAATACCGTGAGGTCCAGCGCGCACAGCCAGCGCTTGCCCCGAAACCACGGCCGAGGCGGTATTTCCGCCGCCGCAGGCGCGCTTGAAGGAGCACCTTCGCGTGAGGTAAATGCGTGAAATCGTAAGTCAGAATTGGTTTTGATCAGCCGGGAATCGGGGGTTAGGCCCTTGGTTGCCTATGTCCGGCAGGCCGTATATGAGTTCGCCCGATGAGGCCACGTGGCGGAGTGGTTACGCAACGGTCTGCAAAACCGTGTACACCAGTTCAATTCTGGTCGTGGCCTCCATCAATAAAATCAATTGCTTGCGGGTAATTTCTTGGACAGAGCTTGAGGCACGCGCTTCGGTTCAGCTGCGCGTTTCGGCCGCGCCAGGCGCTCGAAGGGCCCGGTCGGCGAGGGCCCGGATCGGCGTGCCCTGTGAGCTCTTACCGACCGGCGTGAGGGCAATCAGCTGGCGGCGTACCAACCCTCGGGAAACGGAATCAGCGGCCAGGCCAACCCATTGTCGTTGGAAGGATTCGACGGCTGAGCGGACATTTGCAGGCTGGCCAAGAAGTCCTGCTGCGGCGCGGGCGCCATCGCCGCTCTCACGGCATCCAGCAATCGTTCGAATTCGACTTCGCTCATCGCGCGCTCCACCTTGAAGCGCGTAGCCTCTCAAAAGTCGGTTGCTCCGGGGTTGCGGAGATGGCTCTAATTTTATCGATTGGGCACTCGCGCTGGCCATGGTTGCCGAGTGGTTAATCCAAATGTCGGCGCGAAGCGTATTGGCTACGATCCGTCAGAAGCCAGACGCCATTTCGACCAAGTGACGGTGTGCGGCTTCGCGGGCGAACCGCGCCGGCTCGGCGGGACCGGTCGTCGGCCCAATCAACACGAAACGAACGTCGATGATGCCGATGAAACGCAATGCCTCGCGCAAATAGGGGGTCGCCATATCGATACGCCCTCGGTTCATGCCGGTGACAAAATCGCTGCCGCTGGCCACGATCACGATCGTCGGCCTGTCGTTCAATAGCGGAAAGTAGCCCCGTGCCGGATCGAACCGGAAGGTGAGACCAGGCTGGACGATCAGATCGAACCATTGCTTCAGTCGATAGGGGATGCCGAAGTTCCACATTGGCGTGGAAATCAGTACCTTGTCGGCGAGGGCGAACCGCATTGCCATGCGCTCGAGTTCGGCGAAAGCGTCCCGCTCGGCGCCGCTGAATTCGCGCCCGTTCTGGCGCGCGTATTTCGCTTCCAGTGCGTCGCCGTTGAACTCGGGCAGGGTTTCGCGCCAGATGTCCATGACGTCGATGTCCCAGTCCGGCCGCATCTGTTGGAATCGGGTCACGAACACGTCGGCGCCCGCCGACGATTCGGAGGCCGCGCGCGGCGAACAGCGTAGATGGAAGAGTTTTGGCACGGCTTTCAGCCCTTCTCCTCGCCCCCCGACGCTCAACCGATCGCCCTGATCACCGTATCCGCGTTAGTGACGATGGCGACGTTCTGCATCGCGAAATTGATCGAGGCATTGTGCCACTCGGCGTTCATGGTCGAACAGCAATCCTCGGGCACGATCATGAAATAGCCCTTGTCGGCGCCGGTGCGCGCGGTGTGTTCGATCGACATGTTGGTCCAAGCACCGGTATCGATCAGCATGTCGCGGCCGGTCGCCTTCAGGATGGTCTCAAGCCTTGAGCCTTCCCACGCGCTCATGCGCATCTTTTCGACGATGAAGTCGCCCGGACGAGGCTCGAGCCCCGCCACCGGTGCTGCGCCCCAGGAGCCGCGAACCAGCGCCTTGGAATCCACGAGGCCCTCGAACAGCGGTGCATTCAGCGTCACGCCCGGCGCGCCGGGTTCGACGATGAACCAGACGTGGATGACGACGACACCGCGCGCGCGCGCCGCATCCGCCAGCCGGCGCACATTGTCGACGACGCGCTGCGCGCGCGCATGCGCCGGCGCGCCGGAGTCCGCGAAGGCGCCGCCCTCCATGATGACGTCGTTTTGAAGGTCCTGGATGATCAGCGCACAGCGCTTGGGATCGAGCTGCAGGCCTTCGGCGCGGAGCAGCGGTGCGGGCGCGGAAGACGCCGCGGCGGCCGCGCCTCCCTTCGCGGTCATATAGGGCTCGCTGCGCGGCCCGACCTTGGTCGTGACGGTGTAGACCGAGTGCGTCGCGGTCATGAACAGCGTCCGGAAGTCGGCGCCGCCCCAGCTCAGATTGGAAGCCATTTCGGGCACGCGCACCTTGCCCAGAAGATCGCCGCTCGCCGCATAGACCCACACGCCGCCCGGCGCCGTCACCCAGATGTTGCCGAGTTGATCGCATTTCATGCCGTCGGGCAGGCCGGGCTCGAGTTCGGAGCGGATGCCGCTGGCAAAGACACGGGCGTTGGCAATGGAACCGTCGGGAGCGACGTCGAAAATGCGGATCAGCGCCTGCACGGTGTCGTTGACGTAGAGCCGCTTTTCGTCCGGCGAGAAGCAGAGGCCATTCGGCTGTTCGAACAGATAGCGGTCGACCAGCAGTTGCGGCGGGCCGCCGCCGGGCGGCACGCGATAGACGCCCTGGAAGCCGAGCTGACGCGGCCGCTCGACGCCATAGACCGGCATGCGGCCGTACCAGGGGTCGGAAAAATAGATCGAGCCGCTCGAATGCACGCAGACATCGTTCGGGCTGTTGAGTTCCTGGTTGTCGAAATGCGAGGCGAGCACGTCCCGGCGGCCGTCGGGGCGCTCGCGGACCAGCGACGAAGTGGCATGCTCGCACACGATCAGGTTGAGGTCGGCGTCATAGGTCATGCCATTGCATTTATTCGAATGACGCCTGACCTCGACGACGCCGCGCGCTGCGTCCCAGCGGCGGCGAACGTCGGCGGGCATATCCGAAAACAGCAGATAGTGATCGATCGGATGCCAGATCGGCCCCTCGGTGAAGGTGAAGCCGCTGCCGAGCTGACCGACTGGCGCATAGGGGTCGATCAGGTCCTCGAATTCGGAGCGCAGCGTGGCGTGGGTCATGGCGCGGCTCCTTCGCCCGGCTCAGGCCGGGAACCAGTTGCGCTTGGGCAGCGACTGGATAATCGGGCCGGGCACCTGGTCCTGCAACCGCCCGACGACATAGCCGCCCTCGATCTTGCAGGGGCGGTCATGCACCGGCAGCAAAAAGCGCGAGCCGTTGACGAGCTTCTTGATGGAGGCCTTTTCCGCCCGCTTCGAAGTGCCGTGGTTGCCGGTGGTGCGCGGCTCGGCGTCGTGAATCTCGCGGAAGGGCTCCACCAGTTGATCGTTGATGTCGTAGAGCACGTCGCCGCAGATCGTGGCGATTCCCTCGGCGGTATGAACATGCACATTCATCGAGCCTTCGGTATGGGCATTGGCCGCATCGCAATAGACGCCCGGGATCAGCTCGACCGCGCCGGTGATTTCGAGATCCAGGAAGCGCAGCGCGCTCTTGGTATGCAGCCGGTCGATCAGATGCTTGATGTCAGGTGCCGGATATTGCGGGTGCATCAGGCCCGAGACGGAATATTCGAGCTCCTTGCGGTTGAGGACAACCGTCGTGTTCATCGGAAACAGGTCGTCCTTGCCGGCGTGGTCGATGTGCAGATGGGTGTGGCAAACGAAACGGACGTCGCCCATGCGCACGCCGTGGCGTGCGAGCTGGTTCTCGATCATGTTCTCATGGAACTGGAGCCCGCGCATGCCGAGCGTCTCCATGATCTGATTGGAGCGGTAGCCGGTGTCGACGACGATCGGATAGGTGCCGCCGGTAATGAGAAAACCGAGCGTCAGCACGCGCCGCGTGCGCCCGCAGTCGCGGCCGAGCACGAGAAAACTCGATTCCAGCTCGATGTCCCCATAGTCCAGAATCTTGATTTCCAGCGCCATGTTTTTCCTCCCGTTCCTTTGGTTTCGCTCTTTCGCGCCGAGCTAAGGCGCGAGACGATAGACCCGCATCGCCGTGTCGCGCAGGATCGCGTCGCGGGGAGGCGGGCTTGATTTGACGGCGTCGAGATAGGAATCGACGAGATCGCGATAGCTGGTCCACAGCTTCTCGATCGGAAAATTCGAGCCGAACAGGCAGCGATCGGCCCCGAAGATTGCCACTGAATCGGTAAGGATACCGGCTATGTGCGCCGGGTCGTTGCGGTGAATGAAGGTGCCAAGCCCCGAGAGCTTGCAGACGATGTTCGGACACGCCGCCAGCCGCACCATGCCGGCGCGCCATTCCGAGCGGCCGGCTGGCGACAGGTCTTCCAGCATTCCGGCATGTTGCAACACGAACGTGACGTTCGGACAGACTTCGGCAAGGCCGGCTGCATCCGGCATCTGTGGCGCGAACACCTGCAGATCGAAGCTCCAGCCGTAATCGGCGAGCCGCGCAACGTTGCGGCGGATGGTTGGATCGGCGCACAGATCGGCGCGCGCAGCGAAACGATAGAGCGGATTTTCGTGCCAGTGCAGCTGCATCCGCACGCCCCGCACCAGACTGTAGCCCTTGAGCCGATCGAGCTGCGGGCGCACGTCGTCCGCGCCGAAATCCGCGTAAGCGACGATCGCATGCGGCCAGCCGGTTTCCTCCGACGTGCGTTGCACCCAGGCTGTCTCGTCCTCGAACCGCTCCTTCGCCCAGTTGGTCTGCACATAAACCGATTTGACCACCCCAGTGTCCGCGAGGTCGTCGAGATACTCGCGGATCGGATAGTCGCGGCGGATCGCTTCGTAGGGACCGAAGATGCGCGGCTGCATCGGACCGACCAGCCACGGCAGATCAGCCCGGCGCCAGATGTGATGATGCGCATCGACGATGCCGGTCACGCGGCGCTCCTGTGTCGGAGCGAAAGCACATGGGCGACCACCGCCGCGCTCGATCCTCCGTCGGCCATGTCGTCGACGAATTGGCGAACCGCGATCAGCGCCTCGGTCTGCGGTACGAAACCGCGGCCTGTCGCGAGCGGCGTCAACCAGCTCAGGCGCCAGGCGCGCCGCGACAACTGGACGACAGCGTCGCGCAAGGCCGAGAGGTCGCCGCGCTCCAGCCCATCGGAGAGGATGACGACCATCGCGCCGCGGGCGTAACCGCCGAAGCGCGGCACGGCGAGAAAGGCCTGCAGTGCATCGCCGATACGGGTGCCCCCATCCCAATCGCTCACCAGGTGCGCTGCTGCCGCGAGCGCCTGCTCGCGGCGCTTGAGCCGCAGCGCGCGCGTCACCCGCGTCAGGCGCGTGCCGAACGTGAAGACTTCGACATTTGGCGCTGCATGCAGCAGCGTGTGGGCAAGGCGGAGATTGTCCTCGGAGCGCGCTTTCATCGAGCCCGAGACGTCGATCAGCAGCAGCATTTTGCGCGGCAGTGCCCGCCGCTTCAGCCGTGCCAGGCGCATCACCTCGCCGTCGTTGCGCACGGATTCGCGCAAGGTTCGCCGCAGGTCCGCCCAGGGTCCCCGCCGCGCGCGCATGCGGCGATGCCCACGCCGGCGTGGCAGGCGGCTTGGGGATTCGCGTGCGAGCCGGCGCAGCGCTTCGCTCGGACCGTCCGGGCCGAAGCGGCGCGCCGCCAGCGCCTCGGCGCGCACCGCCATTTCGCCGGACTCGTTGATTTCGTCGGCGAGCGGCAGCGCCTCGTCGCCGCGTCCTTCCTCCTGCAGCCGCACCACTTCCTCGTCCTCGCCATCATCGCGCGGAATCTCTTCCCCGCCGAGGAAGTGGATTTTGAACAGCAGATCGTAGGCGGCGCGCCGCTCGGGCGGCGGCGCGAGCGTCGCCAACCCCGCTTGCCGAATGTCTTCAGGATATCGTGGGCCGAGCAGCGCGATCGCCTCCAGGAAGGCGGTGGTCTGCTCGGGCGCGATGGCAAAACCGTTGGCGCGCAACAGCGCCACGAACGAAACGAAGGCGCGCGCGGCGCGGGGCAGTTGCAGCGTTTCGCTCACGCGGCTGCCTCCGCGATCAGCGCGTCAAGCCGGGGCGAGATAAAGGCGAGATCCTCCTCGTCCTTGAGGGCGACGCCGATCGAGCGCTTGAACGCGTCCGGCCAGCGCGCGCCGCCCTTATGGAGTAGTGTTGCCGCTTCCGCCCAGTCGACCGCCTCGGCGACGCCGGGCGCCTTGCTCAAGGGCTCGCGCCTGAGCTTGCCGATGGCGGCGACAACCGCGCGCGCGGTCGCCTCAGCAACGCTGGAGGCGCGCATCATGATGATCCTCGCCTCGCGCTCCGCCGTCGGGTAGTCGATCCAGTGATAGACGCAGCGCCGGCGCAGCGCCTCGTGCAGGTCGCGGGTGCGGTTGGAGGTGAGCACCACCACCGGCCGCTCGGCCGCCCGGACGGTGCCGCGCTCGGGGATTGAAATCTGGAAATCCGAGAGAAACTCGAGCAGGAAGGCCTCGAACTCCTGATCCGAGCGATCGATCTCGTCGATCAGCAGTACCGTTGAATCCGGCGCGCGCAGCGCCGCCAGCATCGGCCGCTCGATCAGGAAGGCTTCGCCGTAAACGTCGATGGTCTCGTCGCCGGCCTGGCGGATCGCCAGCATCTGCCGCGGGTAGTTCCACTCATAGAGCGCGGCGGAGGCGTCGATACCCTCGTAGCATTGCAGACGTATCAGCCGGCGCCCCAGGATTGCGGCGATCGCTTTCGCCGCTTCGGTCTTCCCGACGCCGGGGGCGCCTTCGAGCAGCAGCGGCTTGCCCAGCGCAAGCGCCAGATAGGCGGCCGTCGCGATACCCTCGTCGGCAAGGTAGTAGGCCGCGCGCAGCGCTTTCTCCAGCGCCTCGGGGCTGTCGATGCCGCCAATGGTGCCGCGAACCGCCATCAGCGCCGTGCCTGCGGCCGCGCGCCGCCCTGCGCCTTGATGGCGCGCAGCACTTTCTCCGGCGTGATCGGCAACTCGTCGACGCGCACGCCGACCGCATTGAAGATCGCGTTGGCGACCGCCGGCATCACGGGATTGGCGCACATCTCGCCCGGGCCCTTGGCGCCGAATGGACCGTCCGCCGCGGGGCGCTCCAGGACCGCGATGTCGTGCGCACATATGTCGCCCGGACCCGCCATCAGATATTCGACAAAGTCGCGCGGGCCGTGGCTTGCATCAGGATAATACGGTTCTGTGGTCTCAAACAGCGCGTGACTGACGCCCATCCAGGCGCCGCCGACGAGTTGCTGTTCGACAAGACGCGGATTGAGCGCGCGGCCGAGTTCATAGGCACTGTCCATCCGCACCATCGCCACTTCGCCAGTCTCGTCGTCGACTTCGACCTCGGCAACCATGCAGGCATGCGCGTAGCAAGTTGCCGGCGACATTTCGCCGGTCTCGGGATCGACGGCGGAGAGCGGCACCAGGAAGATGCCGCGTCCGGAGATGGTCTTGCCTTGCTTGAACTGTGCGGCGATCGCCACGTCCTTGGTCGAGATCGATCGATGCGGCGCGCCCTTGACGTGAATGTTGCCGCGGCCGTCGGTTTCGAGGTCGCTGGCGTTGACTTCGAGTTCCTCGGCTGCCGCCTCCATCATCACCCCACGCGCTTCCTTCGCGGCCGCCATCACCGCGTTGCCGACGCGATGGGTGCCGCGCGAGGCAAAACTGCCCATGCAGTGCGGCCCGGTGTCGGAATCGGCGGTATCGACATAAACATCCTCGACCGGCACCCCGAGCGTCTCGGCGCAGATCTGGCGGGTCACCGACTTCATGCCCTGACCGAGATCGATGGAGGAAAGCGATACCGTGAATTTTCCGCTCGGATTGGAATGCACCAGCGCCTGACTGGGATCGCCGCCGAGATTCATGCCGATGGGATAATTGATCGACGCGATGCCGCGTCCACGATGCCGGGTCATGATCAGCGCCTCCTCGAGCCGAATACGGAGGAAAACCGCATCGCGCCGTGCGACGGCTGCTGCGGCGCAGGCGCCGGCGAAGCCGGGGGCGGCGCCGGCGGGTGCGGTGGCTGCGGCTGGCCGCCCGGCTGCGCGGCACGATCATACGTCGTGCGTTGCTGCGCGGCGGGGTGCGCCACCGCGAACGGGTCGGTCGCGGTCGCTGGAACTGCAGCGCGGGCGCCGCCGCCGTCTGTGCGCGACGACATCCGCTTGAACTCCTCGCGCAGCGGCCATTTTGCCTTTTCGGCGGCGACCTGGACGCATTCGATCAGCGCGGTGTTCTTGGCTTCGCGGCGATGCGCCTTCATGTCGCCGTCGCGATAGGCGTTGAGGATGCGGAACTCCATCGGGTCCATGCCCACGAGATGGGCGAGCTTGTCCATCTGGCATTCAATGGCGAAATCCATCGCGGTGACGCCGAAGCCGCGCATCGCGGTTGCCGGCGTGCGATTGGTGAAGACGCAATAGACGTCGCCGTAAACGTTGGGGATCGTGTAGGGCCCGGGCAGATGCGCCACGCATTTGACCACCGCATAACTCGACAATCTGGTGTAGGCGCCGCTGTCGAAATAGGCGCGTACCTTCCGTGCCACGATGCGGCCGTCACGCATCACGCCATCCTTCAGGTAGATGCGCTCCGCGCCGCGCGGCGGGCCAAATTGCATCTCTTCCTCGCGGCCGAGCATGTAGCGCACCGGGCGGCCGGTCAGCATTGCACCCAGGACCGCAAGCGGCTCGGTCAGGGTGTCGACCTTGCCGCCGAAGCCGCCGCCGACGGTGCCGCCGATGAAATGAAAGGTGTTCGATGGCACGTCGAGGATTTTGGCGCAGGTGTCGAGCGAGAAGAACAGCGCCTGGGTCGAGGTGTAAACCACATAACGCCCATTGGTGTCGGGAGCTGCGATCGAGCCGTTGGTTTCGGTGGGCGCGTGCTCAATCGGAGACATCTGATAGCGCTGCTCGAGCACGTGGTCGGCACTCGCAAAGCCGCGCTCGACGTCGCCAAACCGCAATTTTTGATGATCGTAGATGTCGTGATAAACGAAGGTGTTTTTCGGATAGGTTTCGTTGACGACCGGCGCGCCGGCCTTCATCGCTTCCTCGACGTCGAACACCGCGGGCAGCGGTTCATAGTCGACGCGGACTTTTGCAACGGCCTCGGAGGCCTCGCGCTCGCTGTCGGCGACAATGGCCACCACCGGCTCGCCCTTGTAGCGCACCTTGTCGACCGCGAGCGTCGGCTCGTCGTCCTTGCCGAAATTGATCAGGCTGAGCAGGGTATTGAGGTTGCGCGGCACGTCGGCGCCGCGGATGATCCGACGTACCCCGGGGGATCGCACGGCTTCGGCCGTGTCGATGTGGCGGACGCGCGCGTGCGCGTGCGGGCTGCGCAGGATCTTCAGATGCAGCATGCCCTGCAGTTTGTGGTCGTTGAAATAGGTCGAGGTGCCCGTGACGTGACCTAGCATGTCCTGGCGCTGGGTGCCCTTGCCGATCTCGTTGAGATTGTCGTCACGCTCGTCGGCGAAAATATCCTTGCGCAGTTCCAGCATGGCAGTTCCTCAGGCGCGCGCGCGTCCGCCCGAGGCGGCGGCGAGCACGGCGTTGATAATGGGTTCGTATCCAGTGCAACGGCAGATGTTGCCCGCGATCGCGTTGACGACCTCCTCGCGGGTGGGGGAGGGGTTGTGGTCGAGCAGGGCTTTTGCCGCCATCAACATGCCCGGCGTGCAATAGCCGCATTGCGCCGCGAAATGCTCCATGAAGGCGCGCTGCAGCGGGTGAAGAGTCGGCCCATCCTTGAGGCCGTCGAGTGTTTGCACCGAGCGGCCTTCAACGGTTTCCGCCAGCGTCAGGCAGGCGAGGTGCGCATCGCCGTCGATCAGCACCGTGCAGGCGCCGCACCCGCCCTGGCCGCAACCGAATTTGGGGGTCATGTCGCCAACCAGTTCGCGCAAGGTGGCCAGAAGATTGGCGCCGCCATCGACGAAGACGGCGACGTCGCGGCCGTTGTGACGAAATTGAAGGGCGGTCTTGGCCATCGATGTGTCCTTGCGCTTTGCTATTGCTGGCCGCCGAGCAGGCGGCGCAGATGGACGCCGACGACCTCGCGCCGGTACCAGGCACTGGCGAGCGAATCGTCGACCGGCGAAGTCCCTTCAGTCACGGCTGTCACCGCGGCGCCGATACTCGCGGCATCGAGCGCGCGTCCTTCGATCGCGCGCTCGGCCCCTTTGGCGCGGACGGGCGTCGCCGCCATCGCGCCGAGCGCAATGCGCGCGCCGACGGTGCGGCCGCCGCTGATCGGAAGATGCGCGGCGAGCGTCACCACCGCGCCGCCCTTCGGCCTGATGCGCGCGATCTTGCGATAGCGGAACGCTTCACCGTCGAACGGGCGTCGCAGGGAGACCGAGAGCACGAGCCCGCCCTGCAGCCGACCCCGCCCGGCAAGGAATTCCTCAATCGGCACGTCGCGCGCCCCATAACCGCTCTGCACCGCCACCGTTGCATCGAGTGCGAGCAGGGCGACAGTGAAATCGCCGAATGGATTTGGCGCAAACAAATTGCCGCCGATCGTGCCCATGTTGCGCACAGCCGGGCCACCGATCGAGCCGGCAACGGGGTGGAGAAACGCCAGTTCGCGCTCGGCAAGGACGCGCGTAAAGGTGACGCCGGCGCCGATGGTGATGCGGGGGCCGGCGATGTCGAGCTGCGTCAGGGTGTGATCGGTCGCCCGCACGATCGTCGAAATCGAGACGTCGCCCTCATTGAGCGCGCGCATCACCAGCGTGCCGCCGCCGAGATAGCGTGCGTCGCGCTCCGACGACAGTGCGGCCGCTGCTTCTCCAGACGTCGCGAACGTCTTCACTGTGACGGGCATGGGTGTGCCTCCGGTGTCATGCGGCCGCCCCGAGATGTCGCCGGATCGCGTCAAACCCGGCCTGGTAGATCTGCTCGCCGACCATTTCAGTGATCTCGGCAGCTTCAGCGGGCAGCGTGGTGAAACGCGACTCCCAATGCCAGAACGTCCGGTCACCGTCGGTGACCGGCAGCAGACGGACATGCGCGACGTAGTTGAACATCGCGATCGGCGTATCGAGCAGGCAATAGCTGAAGGTCTGTTCGAGGTCGGAGAGCGCAAGCAATTGTTCGCGCAGTTCGGAGCCGTCCTTGAGCTTGAACCGGCGCACGCAGCCGACGCGGTCCGCGGCCTGGGCGCGCTCGATCGTACTGGTCGCGACCGCGGGATGCCAGCGGTCATGGCCGTTGAAGTCGCGCAACACGTTCCAGACCACGCCAGTCGGTGCGTCGAGGATTGTGCTCTTGACGATGTGCGGCATGGCGTCAGCCTCCGAACACGCGCTTGAGTGCATCGAAGCCGCCTTGAAACACGCCTGTTCCAATCGAGTTGACGAGCTCGGCCTCACGTTCCGGCGCGCAGTCGAATTCGGCCGACCATTCCAGGAAGGTCTTGTCGCCATCGGTGACCGGCGTCAGGCGCAAGGTCGCGACATAGTTTTCGACACCCATCGGCGATTCCAAAATCGAGTAGGTGCAGTACATGTCGTAATCGGACAGGCCGAGCAGCTTTTCCCGGATGCGGTCGCCGTTGCGCAAGGTGAAATCGCGCACGCAGCCGATCTTGTCGGCGGGCTCGCCGCCCTCGATGCGGCTTTCGGCGATCGCCGGGTGCCAGTTGGGCATGCCGTTGAAGTCGCGCAGGCGGGCCCAGACCCGATCGTTGCGGACGTTGACGACGGTCGAAACATAGACCCGGGCCATCGCGCGCCCTCAGCTCTTCTTGCCCGGACGGGAAGGCCGTGCCTCGCCCGGGGGCGCATCGGCGGCCGGCGCAGCAGCCGGGCTTGCTTCACTCTCCTTTTTCGCTGTGGCGTCCTTGCGGATGCCTTGCATGTCGCGGGCTTCGCGGATGAGCCCCGGCAGTTTCGACAGGCTGCCGCCCTCGACGCCGATGTCGGCCAGGATCGAATCGATCAGCGGCGCCTGGACGCGATAACGCAGGGCCGAATCGATCACTTCGTCGGTTGCGCTGCGTCCACTGCCGTTGCCGTTGCCGCCATTGCCGCCTGCCAATCCGTCGACATGCAGGATGCGGATGCCCTCGATCTTCTCCATCGGCTTGACGCTCTCGCGCACGATACCCTCGATGCGGTCGAGCAGCTTGCGGCGGAACAGCGAGTAGCGCGCCTGGTCGGTGAGCACGTTCTCGGCCTCGTTGAGCAACTTTTGTGCCTCGGCTTCGACCGCTGCGCGCACCCGTTCGGCCTCCGCGCCGATGCGGGTCTCCTCGGCCTCCTTCTCGGCAATGAGAACCTCGATGGTTTTGCGACGCTTGGCGATCTCGCTGTCGCGCACGGTGATGACGCGCTCGGCCGCCTCGGTTGCGCGCGCCTTGGCGTTCTCGGCTTCCGCTTGCGCGGCTGATTGCTCGAGCGATTTCTCATAGAGAGCGATCGCCTTTTCCATCAGGGCCGTTTCGACTTCCTGCTCGCGATTGACCTCCAGTTTTCGCAAATCCCGCTCGCGCCCGATGCGGGCCTCGTCGAGGCCGCGATCCGACGCGATGCGCGCACGCTGGACTTCTTCGTTCGCGGCGATCTCTGCTTCCTGCAGGGATTGTACGCGCGCGACTTCGAGTTGCTCGATCACCCTGCGACGCTCCAGCCGGGCCGCCTCAATGGCCTGGTCCCGGGCAACTTCGGTGGTCTCGACATCGCGGCGGGCGACGATCTCGGCCTGTTTGACCTGGCGGTCGGCACCGATGCGCTCGGAGCGTTTCGCCGACAGCGCGATGACCCGCTCCTCGTCGGCGAGCTCGATCGCCCGCTTCTGGTCAATATTGAGCACTTCGCGCGTCCTGCTGGAGGCAATGCGCTCGGCTTCGAGCGCCAGTTCAACGCTGATACGCTGACGCTCGATCGTGTCGCGCCGCCGCAATTCAGCCGCTTCGATCGATTCGGCACGCTCGATGTCCTGCTCCTTGGTTTCTTGTTCGCTCAGAATGCGGGCGAGGGCGACTTTCTTCTCCTGGGCGATCCGCGCTGCCTCGATGGCTTCGCGGGAAGCGATGTCGGCTTCCTCGACCGCGCGGTTGCGCGCGATTTCGAGCGCGCGGACGCGTTCCTCCTGGGCGATGCGGCTGGCTTCAGTGGCTTCGCGCGCGGCGATGCCGGCCACTTCGAGCGCCTGGTTGCGGTCGATCTCCAGTTTGCGGGTGCTCTGCTCGGCGGCGATCCGGTTCGAGGCGAGGACGCGCTCGCGCGCTATGCGGGCGGTTTCCACCGCCTGCTGCGCGGCGATTTCGGCTTCCTGGACGGCGCGGACCTGCCGAATCTCAAGCGAGCGGGTCTGCTCGTCGGAGGCGATCCGTTCGGCGTTCACAATGGTTGTCTGCGCGATGCGGGCCTTCTCGGTGGCTTCCTTGGCGGCAATCTCGGCTGCATCCACCGCCCGGGTGCGTTCGATCTCGCGACGGCGCGTCTCCTCCTCATTGGCGATGCGGGCATCGGTCACGACACGGTCTTGCTGGATGCGGGCCTTCTCGACGAGTTCGCGCGCCTGGATTTCGGCCTCCTCGACGGTGCGGGTACGCTCGATTTCCTTTTGCCGCACCTCGCGTTCCGAGGCGATACGGGCGGTGTCGACCGAGCGCTGGTTCGTGATGCGCGCCTTTTCGATTTCCTCGCGCGCCAGGATTTCCTTGGCTTCGACCGCCTGGGTGCGTTCGATTTCCTTCTGCCGGGTTTCGCGTTCCGAGGCGATGCGCGCTTCGGCAATCGCCTGCTCGTTGGCGATGCGAGCCTTCTCGATGGTCTGGCGGGCGGAGATTTGCGCCTGCTCGGCTTCGGTCTCGCGCAACGCGCGCTCGCGCGCCACCTCGGTGCGTTGCAGGGCGCGGCGAACCTCGATGTCGCGCTCCTGCTCAAGGCGCGCGGTCTCGCTCTCGCGCTCGATCTCAAGCGCCTGACGTTCGGCTTCGAGATTGCGGGTGCGGATCTTGATCATCGAATCCTGTTCGATGTCGTTGCGCAGCTTGCGCTTGGCCTCGATGTCCTCCATCAGCTGGGTCAGGCCTTCCGCGTCGAAGCGGTTCGACGGGTTGAAGAACTCGAGATCGGTCTGATCGAGGTCGGTGATTGCCACCGATTCCAATTCGAGGCCGTTCTGGGCCAGCGCCTCGGCGGCCGCCGCCTTGACGCGCGCGACGTAGTCGCCGCGCTTCTCGTGCATCTGCTCCATGGTCATTTCGGAGGCGACCGAGCGCATCGCGGAAACGAACTTGCCCGAAAGCAGCGCATGCAGCTTTTCAGGTTCCAGCGTGCGCCGGCCGAGCGTCGCAGCGGCGATCGAGACCGCCTCGCGCGTCGGCTGCACGCGAACGTAGAAATCGGCCTCGATGTCGATGCGCATGCGATCGCGGGTGATGACGGCGTCCTGCTTCGACCGAATGATCGGCATCGGCAGCACGTTCATGTTGACCGGCGTGAAGTCGTGAATGAAGGGCAGCACGAAGGCGCCGCCGTTGATCACCACCTGCTCGCCGAGGAAGCCAGTGCGCACGAACGACACTTCCTTGGATGACCGGTGATAGAGCCAGTTCACGATGTAGACCGCCACGACGATCACGATCAGCGCGACGATTAGCCATAGGATCAATTCGCCAACAAAAATGCCAGACATGTGTCTACCTCCCGTAACCGGCGCTCAACGCTCGCCGATCGCCTTGAATTTTCGAACCTGTTCCGTCAGCGCCCGCTCCACCGGAAGCCGCTCCATCGAGGAAGCTCCATAGAAGCCGTGACACTTGCGTGTGTGCTTCATGATGAACGCGGCGTCCGCCGGCTCGGCCACCGGCCCGCCATGCGCGAGCACCAAAATTTCCGGATTGACGCCCAGGGCCGCCGCCGCCCATTCGTCGATGCGCGCTGGACAATCCCCAAGTTTCAGGGCGGTCTGCGCGCCGATGGCGCCGCCGGTGGTCAGGCCGAGATGGCATACGACGATGTCTGCGCCGGCCTGCGCCATCGCCCTGGCGTCGGCGGCATTGAACACATACGGGGTGGTCAGCATATCCTTGGCGCGCGCCTTGGCGATCATCTCGACCTCCAACGCGTAGGACATGCCGGTCTCTTCGAGGTTGGCGCGGAACACGCCGTCGATCAGGCCGACCGTCGGGAAATTCTGTACGCCTGCAAAGCCGAGCGCCTTCAATTGATCGAGGAAAATACCCATGTCGCGGAACGGGTCGGTGCCGTTGACGCCCGCCAGTACCGGCGTGTTCTTGACGACGGGCAAGACTTCGCCTGCCATTTCGACCACGATCGCATTGGCGTCGCCATAAGGCATCAGTCCTGCGAGTGAGCCGCGTCCCGCCATCCGGTAGCGGCCCGAATTGTAGATCACGATCAGGTCGATTCCACCGGCTTCCTCGCATTTGGCGGAAAGCCCGGTTCCAGCACCGCCGCCGACGATCGGCTCGCCGCGCGCGACCATGGCGCGGAATTTGTTCAGGAGCTCGGCGCGTTCAAATCGGGCCATCGATCACCTCGTCACACGCCGGCGCGTGCCCGGGCGTCCGATCAGTGAACGGAAGGCCGTGACGATCGCCGCGGCGAATTCGGGTTCGTTGATGTTGCGCTTGATGCGGATCAGCTGCCGGTTGCTGGTCTGGCGCACGGTGCGGTCGAGCGCGCGGAATAACGCGGCGTCGGCTTCCGGGTCCCAGAAGGGCTGCCCCGGCGCGTCGAGTGCAGAGACGCCGCCTTCGGGCAGAAAGAACCGCACCGGCCCGTCCATCGCGTTGAGACGCTCGCCGATCCAGTGCCCGATGCGGTCGTTCTCCTCCGCGTTGGTGCGCATCAGCGTGACCTGCGGATTGTGAACGTGCAATTTGCGGGCCCGGTAACGCTCAGGAATGGTCTCCGGTGCTCCGAAGTTGACCATGTCGAGCGCGCCGACCGAGCCGACATAGGGGAGGCGGGCGCGAATCATGGCGCCGAAGCGATCCTCGGTGGCCGGGAATACGCCGCCCATCAAGAGATCGCAGACTTCCGTTGTGGTGATGTCGATCACCCCGGCGAGCAGGCCGGAATCGACCAGCTTCTCCATCGAGCGGCCGCCGATGCCGGTGGCATGGAAGACAAGACATTCAAAATCGCCGCGCAGCGCCGCCGCGATCCGCTGTACGGCGGGCGTCGTGACGCCGAACATGGTCAGGCCGATCGACGGCAGACTGGCACTCGGTTCGCGTGCGCTCACCGAGCGTGCGTCGAGCCGAGCCTTCACCATGCCGACGAGGGCGTTGGCGCCGTTGGCGAGCACCTGGCGCGAGATCGAGTTCAGCCCCTGCACGTCGGTGACCGAGTACATCATGGTGATGTCGGCGGGCCCGACATAGGGCGCGACGTCGCCTGAGGCGACCGACGATACAATGAGTTTGGGCACGCCGATCGGCAGCGTACGCATGGCGGGCGCCACCAGCGAAGCGCCGCCCGACCCTCCGGCGGAGATCACGCCGACGATGTCGGGCTGGCGGCGCAGCCAGTTGGCGAAGGCCTCAGCCATCGCCATCACCGAGACGCCGCGATCCGAACCGAATACGGCGCTGCCGCCTCGGGCGTGGTTGAGCGCTATTTCCTGGGCGGAGACGTCGCAAGACGAGAGCTTGCCGCTGGTCGAGACATCGACGAGGCGCGTACGCAGCCCGCTGCCGGCAACGATGTCGCTGACGAATCTGAGTTCCTCGCCCTTGGTATCGAGCGTGCCGACCACGAGCACAGTCGGCGGTCCGGAGCTTCGCGATGCCGATGTATCGCGTCGCGGTCGCGCGACCTCCTCGAACCTCAACACCCCGGTCGAGAGCGTCCGCGCGCCGGCCTCAATGCGTGCGATCGGCGTGGGCTGCGACCAGCGCGTCGGTGGCGTCGGATTGGAATTATAGACCCGCTGAGGCGCCGAACTCGGCGGCCGCGGAGCAGCAGGGCGTGCCGCGACGCCGGCACTCGGTTCCGCGGTGATTTCGGGCTCGGCGTCCGCATGACGTCCGACGCCGAGCAGGCGCTGTTGCAGGTCGCGGTCGGAGGCAAGTCGCGAGGATTCGATCAGTCGATTGACGCGGCCGTTGACCATGATCGCGACATTCTTTGAGACCGCCGTCGCAACCCCGATGTTCTGTTCGATCACCAGCACCGAAATGTCGTCTTCCTCGCCGAGCCGCACCAGCATGTCCTCGACCTGGGCAACAATGACGGGCGCTAGCCCCTCGGTCGGCTCGTCCATGATCAGGAGGCGCGGATTGGTCACCAGCGCGCGCGCGATCGCCAGCATCTGCTGCTCGCCGCCAGAGAGCTCCGCGCCGCCATTGTTCTTGCGCTCGGCAAGCCGCGGGAAGGTGTCGTAGACGCGCTCGACGGTCCAGGCGCCGTGCCGCAGCCCCGCGATCATGCGCAAGTGCTCGTCGACGGTGAGCGAGCGCCACAGCCGCCGCCCTTGCGGCACGTAGCCGACGCCGAGCCTGGCGACCTGCGCCGGTTGCAGCGATAGCAGATCCTCGCCGCCCATGCGGACGGAGCCGCCAGTCGCGCGCACCAGCCCCATGATGGTCTTGCAGAGCGTGGTCTTGCCCATGCCATTGCGGCCGACCACGGAGAGTACGCCCCGGTCGAGCGTCAGGTCGACGCCCTGCAGCGCATGCGAGCGGCCGTAATAGACGTCGAGGCCCCTGACCTCGAGGATCGGTGCGGCGCGGCGCGCGTCAGCCATGGCCGCCTCCCAGATAAAGCTCCTGAACCTCGGGGTCGGACTCGATCTCCTGCGGCGGACCTTCCTTGAAGATGCGGCCGTTGTGCATCATCGTCACGCTCTCGACGACGCGGAGCGCGACATCCATGTCGTGCTCGATGATGATGTAGCCGATATGGCCGGGCAGCCCGGTAAGGATGTCGACCAGTTCGCCGCGCTCGGTCGGCGACAGACCGGCGGCCGGTTCGTCGAACAAAATGAATCGCGGCGCGCCGGCAAGCGCGAGCGCGATTTCAAGCTGGCGCTGCTGGCCGTGGGCGAGCTCGGCGACCCGGCTACCCTTCACCGCAGTCAGATGCACCGCCTGGACCAGATCGTCGGCCGTTTGCATCAGCGCGTCGTTGCTGCGCGGCCGAAATGGCGAGAAGCGGCTGCGCGAAACGCCACAGCACGCCAGGTAGACGTTGTCGTGAACATTCAGCCCCGGAAACAGCGCGGAAATCTGATAGGTGCGCCGAAGGCCGCGGCGGATGCGCTCATACGGCGGAAAGTTGGTCACGTCCTCGCCGAAGAAGCGGATCGTGCCAGAGGTCGGGGGAAAATCGCCGGTGATGCAGTTGAACAGCGTGGTCTTCCCAGCCCCGTTGGAGCCGAGCACCGCGCGCCGCTCGCCGGGACGTACCGTCAGCGTCACGTCGGTCAGCGCCGCCAGCGCGCCGAACATCCGGGTCACGCCGCGCAATTCGAGCGCGGCGCCGGCGCCGACCGTTGAAAGACGCTGCGCGACGCTATCCATGGCGATCTCCGCCTGGCTGCGCCGATCCGGCTTCGTTCCGGTTGCGCCAGCGTTCCCAGAGCCCGACGATGCCGTCCGGGGAAAACAGCACGATGATCAGGAAGCCCAGGCCGATCAGCAGACGGAAACGATTGCCGTCGAGCCCGACCGCCACCAGAAAATCCAGCGTAAAGGTGCGCAACAGGACAAAGATCAAGGCGCCGATGAACGGACCGATCGGACGGGTGATGCCACCGACGATGGCGATAATGAGAATGTCGATGGCCCGCTCGACTCCAACCGAACCCGGCGAGATCTGCCGATAATTCCAGACCTGCAAAACGCCGCCGAGCCCGGCCAAAAACGAGGCGAACGCATAGGCGGCGATACGGTGCGCATTGACGTTGAACCCGAGCGCCGCCATGCGGCGCGGATTGTCACGTATGCCCTGCAAGGCCAGACCGAACGGCGCGCGCGACAGATAGTTGACCGCCCCGTAGCAAAGCGCGGCGACCGCGAGGATCACATAATAGAAGGGGATATCCGCGCGCCAATCGACGCCCCAGAAATGCGGCGTGACGACGCTGTTGATGCCGGTGTGGCCGTTGAAGATCACCCAGTTCTGGTTGGTGAAGTAATAGAATGCCGATGCGATCGCGAGCGTGATCATGATCGTATAGATGCCGGCGGTGCGCACCGCCAGCGCCCCGCCCACGGTCCCGAACAGCGTTGCAAGAGCGAGCGCCATGGGGGTCGCGAGCCACCACGGCCATCCGAGGCTGATGTTGGCGTTGCCGCTGGCGCCGAGCACCGCCGTCATGTAGCCGGCCAGGCCCGCGATCGTCAGCTGCATCAGGCTGACCATGCCGCCATAGCCGGCCAGGAACATCAGGCTCAACGCCACAACGCCGAGAATGAGGGTGGTGCCGAAAATCTCGATGAGGAAAAAGCCGTTGGCGATCAGCGGCATGATGATCAAGAGGAAGGCGACAACCCATACGGCGGGGTGACCGAAATCCGCCCCGGCAAGGCCGTTCAAAGTCGTTGTCGCGACCGGTTCGGGCTGAAGTCGCGCTTCCTGCGTGATCGACATGGCTAGCGGCCCGCCAGAAGGCCCTGCGGCCGGACGGCCAGCACGAGCACCATGATCAGGAACGTCACGACGATGGCGTAGGTCGGGATGTAGACCGAACCGAGTTGCTCGGCGAGGCCGACGATCAGTGCGCCGAGTGCGGCGCCAGGGATCGATCCCATGCCGCCGATGATGACGACGACGAGGGAAGCGAGCAGGAAGCGGATGTCTTCGCCGGGCGAGATCGACTGGAACGTGGCGCCGACCACGCCGGCCATTCCAGCGAGACCGGCGCCTAGCGCGAACACCAGTACGAACACCAATTGAATAGGCACGCCCATTGCGGCCAGGATGTCGCGATCATCCACTCCGGCGCGAACGATCATGCCAACACGCGTGCGATTGAGCGCGAGCCACATCGCGACGCCGATGACGACGGAGGCTGCGAAGATCACCAGACGCACCATCGGGTATTGCAGATAGACCGCTTCGCCCGAAGACTTCACCGCGGTGACGAACGGCAATCCGATCGGACCAAGTAGCGCGTGCGGTGTCTGGATCTGGTAGAAGTCGCCGCCGAATGCCCACAGCATCAGGTCTGCAAACACGATCGACAGCCCGATTGTCACCATGGTCTGGCGCAGATCCTGTCCCTCGATGCGACGGAACACGAGAATCTGCATGGCGATGCCGACAAGCGCGACCACAATGAAGGCGGCGCCGAAGCTCAGCAGCCACGATCCGGTCGCCACGCTCACCGCGTAACCGATGTAGCCGCCGAACAAATAGAGCGAGCCGTGCGCGAGATTGACGTTGCGCATCAGCCCGAAGATCAGGGTGAAACCGCTCGCTACCAGAAAGTACAGGCCACCGAGTGTGATGCCGTTGAAAACCGCGCTGAGGAACACCTTCTTCCTGCCGAAGGCGTCCTCCAGGCCTTGCGGCCAGGTCGCGAAAATCAACCACAGCGCCGCCGCGACCACGATCAGGATGATGAATGCCCACAATGGGTGGCGTTCGATGAATTTTGTCATGGGCGCCACCCGTCTCGCAAAGGTGCCAAGGCGCGGGCGGTTCGCAGGTCTGCGCCACCCGGTGTGCGACGGTGGGCTAGAACTTTCGACGCCATGTCGGCCCTTGTCCTCCGCTCGCGCGGCGGTTGTTCGCCGTCCTCGTTCGCCATCCTATCGGTCTGAGCGACCCAGACTTGATCGTCAGTATCCTTTCGCGCGCCGGTTTGCCGGGTCAGGCCCTGAGGACCTTGGCGGCGCGCCGATAGTCCGTAGGCGCCATGCCGACATTGCTCGCGAAGAAGTGCGTGAATGCGCTCTGCGACGAAAAGCCCAGATCGAAGCCGATGTCGGCGATCGCCACTTCGGTGGTCACCAGCGAATCCAGCGCTTTTTCCATCAGCAGCGTGTTGACATAGAGGTGAGGCGTGACGCCGGTCTGGGTGCGGAAAAGCTTGTAGAAATGCGGGCGCGAAAGCCCCGCCTCGCGCGCGATTGCATCCAGTTCGATCCCGGCCCCGATGCCTTCCGCCAAAAGTCTGATCGACTTGCGCACGCGAAAGTCGGTGACTGCGGCGCCGGCATGACCCTCCGGCGATGCGTACTCCTGGCGCCAGCTCTCCTCGTGGCAGGCGTCGATCAGGCTGCGCAACTCCCCATCGAGACCGTTGAGTGAGGGCGCGCCGCAAACCATGGCAGCCGCCGCCCGGATATTTCGGTCGAGCGTTGCGGTGCGCCTGAATTTCGTGCACCCGAAACGCAGGCCACGGACGCCTGCGAACCATTCGGCGTTGACGTACAGCACGAGGAAAAGCGCCCCGTGGGCCAGATCTTTCGGCAGAAAATTGTGCGGCTCCCACGGATTGACCGCGACGACGGTATCTTCGCAAAGCAGATGGGGCTGCTCGAGTACTTCGATGCTGCCTGGTGTGCCGCCGATGTGGAAGATCAAATGCCCTTCGCGATGCGCGTGCACATTGAAGGGGCGATTGAGCTGATAGACTGTCGCGCGGCCAAAATGACCGTGAAAGACGGCAAGAGCCCGGCTCATGCATTCCTCCCGCGGATTGTATCTTATTGTTTTTTATAAGTTTGATCATCCGCGAGGAGAATGCAAGAGCGCGTTCAAGGGCGCTCGAACTTCGGAGAAGAAGCGGCCGGCCCATCGGCGCCGGCCGTCCTGCTTGTTTCAGTACTTTTTGCACTCGGGAACCGTGCGGCTCGGCAGGCCGATCTTGGCAAATACCGCCGGGTCGTAGCCGAGCGTCTGGTTAACGTTCGGTATCACCTTCACGACCTTGCTGAACAAGGCACCCTTGCCGTCGTCGACAACTTCGGTGACGAAATTAGTGCCGATCGCCTGACGGTTCGCGTCGAGCTTGATCTTCCCGTTTGGCGCGTCGATTTCAAGTGAAGCTAGCGCAGCCTTCAGCTTGGACTGATTGTTGCTGAGATCGCCATTCACTTTCCTGAGCGCGAGAATCAACGCCGACGTCGAGCCATAATAATTGGTCGCAAGCAGGGACGGGCTTGGGAAGCGCTTCTCCGGCGGGAAGGCCGCCTGATAGTCTTTCACGAAAGCTTGCCAGGCCGGATCCTCCCAGGTGTCGGCCTGGCCGCTGGCGGCGATCGTGCCGATGAGCGCGTTCTTGGCGTTGCCCTTGGCCGAAAGAATGGTCTGGTCGACCATGATCGAGCCGCCGAGCAGATGTGCCTTGCCGCCGGACTGCTGGTATTGATTAAGGAAGTTAACAGCGTCCGCGCCGCCAAGCCCAAGATAAATTGCGTCGACATCGTCGGGCAGCGCGGCAATGACCGAGGCAAAATCCTTGGTTCCGAGCGGGACCCATTGCCGACTGGTGATCTTGCCGCCGGCGCCGCAGAATTCGAGCGCCAGCCCGAAGACCTGGGTGTAGATGAAGGAGTAATCCTCGCCCACCGTGGCGATCTTCCGATAGCCCTTGGTATCATAGGCATATTTGCCTAGGCCGACCTGCCACTGGGCGCCGTCCATGTTGAAGCGAAAGAAGTTCGGGGCCGGGTCGACATAGGTTGTTTCCTGCGCGCCGGATGCGGCGTTTATGAACGTCAATTCCGGGTGCGTTTTCGCGAAATTCTTGATCGCGATCCCCTCGTCGCCGGACAGCGGCGAGAGCAAAATTTGTACCTTGTCTTGCTCGATCAATTTGCGTACCGCGCGCACCGCGGAGTCGGGCGTCGCGTCGGTGGAGGCGACGACGAATTCGATTTGCTTGTCGCCTATATTCTTGCCGAGTTTGTTCAACGCGGTCTGATGGCCGCGTATGCCGTCCTCGCCGAGCACGGTGTAGGTGCCCTCCAAGGTTGCCGTTACACCAACTTTGATTTTCTCCTGGGCGAAAGCGGCGCCCGACATAAACAGGCTCGCCAGCGCGGCAAGATACAAACTGCCCTTCAACATGGAACTCCTCCCATTCGCTTTTTTGTCGACGTTCGCTACGCGGAGACTTGCACCCGATTGAACACCCTCTGAGTCCGCTCCCGCACTTCCGCGGAAAGTAAATACTGCGCATCGGTCAGCCGTTAAGATGCCCGCTTGCTTGAACGCCAGTCTCATTTTCGGTGTTGCGGCGCAGCGAAATGACATCCGATGCGACATAAATTGGGCAAGGGGCCTTACCCATTTTTGATCGGGGGCAGAAACGGTGATCGCTATCGGTAAGCGATTGCCAGACAGGCGCGGTGGTGGCGCGCATCAAGCTGACCACGTCGGAGGTAAACTGACGTCGCCGCGCGGGATCTCGTTCCCGGCTCATCTTGATGACGGCATCGTCGCGTCCCGATCAACCCCGCCCACCGCCGTCACCGAAAAACTCGACTTCGTCTCGACGGTTCGTGGCCAGGTGGATTCCGACGGCGACTCAAGGACACGTTTTGACAAAAAGACAAAGGCAGGCTACGAATTTTTGGGGATAGTTCCGCGCTGATGTTATGTAATGGCATCGGGGGATGCGATGCTGCGGCTGGCGCTATTTCTTTTATTTGCGACCGCAACGACTTTGGCCAAGGCCGTCGAATTGGAAACCACCCATTTGTTCGGCTTCACGCTCGGTAGCGACGTGAACGCGGTGGGCGAAAAGGAAACCGAGAGCGAGACGGTCGGACGCTTTGGCAAGACTGCCGGAGCGTATGGCGTCCTATCTGAGGCGCTGGGTATCAAGTTCATTCCGTTGCAGGACTTCTCCGTTGAGCCCATCATATCTGGTGCACGTTTCGACGTCTCCGGCGTACCCGGCTCGGATGACAGACGGCAATTGGCCCATGAAGCTGCCTCTCTTGAGACGCGCTATCGCCTCATCAATCGGGAAAAAGCAGCCTTCGGCCTTACCGTTGGCTTTGATCCGCATTGGGTGCGCGTCGACGGCAGCGGCGGCGCGCCGGTTGATCGGTACGGTGCAGCGTTGCTCTTAATCGCCGACAAAGAGCTTGTCGAAAAGCTCATCTTTGCGGCCTTCAATTTTATCTATGAGCCGAACGACACCCGTTCACGGATTACGGGTGATTGGCAGCGCACCTCCGATCTTAGTGTTGCCACGGCCGTCACGATGCAAATTAGGCCCGGCGTTTTGATCGGCGGGGAAGCGCGCTACATGCGCAGCTTCGATGGTTTGGGTCTCGATAGGCTCTCAGGCAATGCCCTATTTGTTGGCCCGACCTTCTATGCGAGATTCTCTGAAAAGATTTGGATGTCAGCCGCTTGGAGCACTCAGGTCGCGGGCCACGCGCACAATAAAATAGGTGCGCTCGACCTGATCAACTTCGAGCGTGATCAAGCCTTATTGCGGTTCGGCTATAATTTCTAAACAGGCTCCCCAGCGAAGCCGGGAAGCAACGCCGCTCATATTGAGGGTTCAAGGACGCGGTTGATGTCGGTGAATGGTCTCTCGATCGTGATAAAACAGGAAACTGCAAGCGCGTGCTCGGATAACTGGCTGTTATCCGGTCTTCTTCTCCGCTGGTGGATTATCCAAATTGGCCCCGATCTCGCGCGCTTTGTCGGCGTCCTCTTTCAACCAATTGATGGCTTTAGTCGTTCGTTCAAGATCATCTCTGGTGGTACTCAGTGGTGCGGTATCAGGCAGGTCTTTCCGCGTTATCGCAGGCTCCGGCACCTTCGGTGTCGCTGGCTCCGGCAGCGCGCCCTCCTTCAGGCGAGCGACGTAGCGATGAAGGTCCTCAATTGGCCATTGCACTCGACCGGGCGGACTACTGACCCCGGAACCCGCCTGATCAAACTGTGCAGCTTCATCTTCAGAAGCGAGCGGTTGCATGGTTTCAGGTAGGTCTTTCGGTATTATCGCTGGCTCTGGTGCCTTAATGTTGTTGGCTATTGGCTCGCGTATTGGTTCGCTTTCAGATTTTATTCGGCTTGGCGGAGGTAGAGCAGCATTCCGGCCAGCTAACCACGCCCTTAGCTCGACGATGCGTAGCCGCTGCTGATCGACAAGTTCGCGCAGTTCACTGACAATTTCGCGCAGTTCCTTGATGTCTCTTTCGCGACCGATGGTGAGAAATATCGTCAGTACTTGCGCGACTGCGATTGCGATAACGCAAACGGTAATTTCTAGATTGTTCATCCGACCTTCTCCGGCGGAATGCGCCGCTGCACGAATGTAGACGCGACCGGCCCTGCCGCAAACAGCTTGCCAGCCCCAAGACAACAATACACCCGATGTGTGGGGCGCTCCAAGGCGCCATCGACACGATAGCTGCCCTCATTGCTCAGATACGCGAATTGGACCAGGCTCGCGATCTGGTCAGGAAAACACGATCATCGGCCCGAAAAGCGCGGCGGATGTCCCGTAGAAAAAGGCGCGCGTTTTAAAATGACAGGCGCCTCAGTTGGCGACCCCTTTTATTGGATGCGAAAAAGCCGCCGCTGGGTTGAGATCAGCGACGGCTTTTCTAACTCACACGGTGACCACCAGACGGTCACCTCGATGCGCCCGAGCGGTTAATTCTCGGTTATGCGAGGCGCGGAACTGAGCTCGCGCCCTCTCGTCCGTCGCTGCCTCAGCCGCTTGGGGTGAGTGCTGAGCCGCTGGCGGTTGCGCGGCGTTTATCCGGTGACGGCTGTCAGGTTCTGGATTGCCGGTCGCGCAGCTCGGGTAAGGTGAAGGGGATGGTGCATGCCAGCGCGGTCACCCGTGCCAAAAGATCCACCCTTGCAGAGATGGGACCCAAAAATTAGTATGGCCGCGGGAAGCTCAGGAGCAGTAACTATGCGTAATTTGGTTTCAGTTGTAGCGTTTTCGATGATGTTTTTTTTGATGAAGATGAATGTTTGTGAGGCAGCGGATCGTGAATCTGAAGGACTATCGAGCACCGCTGTTATGCGCTCGTCGTCATATTGTGGCGTCGAACCCATTAAGCAGGAAAAGAGTGGGAGTGGAGATTGTAACCGCAAGGGTGTCTTGAGAAGTTATCTGGTTCAGAAACTAAACGGCGTCCCCGTAAGGAAATGGTCAGTACTAGGATCGGTGAGCAATCTAGAAATCGCGACCGGCTGCTATTGCGTTATTGATGAATGAGGTCAGCCACCACGGCGAAATTTTCCTTATGTCCGGGGCCCACGGTGGCAAAGTCGTCCAGCGATCATATTCCGCTTGGGCGTGTGACAGGTTCAGTGAGATTCGACCCGAAATTGCTTGCTGAGCCGGCAACCGACTTGAAGAGGCTTAGCTTATGGCCATGGCTGACTCTGGCAGGCGTCGCCGCAGTTGGACGGTTTGATCGCGATGGGCTGGGCCGCCATCGCAATCGTTCGACGGCTTCTGGACTTAGTAGACCTCGAAATGTTGGGCCGCTTGCATCGCTGCCCAAAGCATCATGCCCCAGAGGGCAAGGTTGATTTCAAGTGCGAGCAGCATTTGAGATTCTCCGCTTAGTGGAGTAGCTCATCGAATTCGTATGGCGTGAACTGGCGGACGGGTCGTTAAGCGCTCTCCGATGAAGACCGCCCCAGCGATCGATTTATTCCCCGCCAGGAACGGAAAGCTTTTCATACCCGAGCAGAGTTTAAAGCAGCGCCCGCACCCCCCGCGACTTGTGTACCCACCCCGGGGGATGCCCAAGCCTTAGCGGCTTCACTCGCAGCCCGGGCCGCGCGATCATCGGTCATGCCCGCCGCCGATCCCCAAACGCCAGATGCACGTCGGCAAGGATGCTAGTGTGCGCGATGCCGCGGAATTTCTTTGTCGGTCGGGATCGGTCGATGAAGTTAGACAAAAATGCGAAGAACTCGGATTGAAGGTTAAGGGCGGGCACCAATCCTGATCGGTCATCACAAGTTCACGGCTTCGATGACGCAAGATTGGGCGGGGCCGCCGGTGGTAGGCAAAAACCGACGACCCCTATCGCGTAGCTCTAAATCGTGGCCGTAGCGGGGGCAAATCGGTCACCTCCACGCGATGATTGACGATAGCGTGGCCATGCGAGCCTGCAATTGAACTCGGTGCTTAACCTAACCAATGAAGGTTAACGGGCGGGATCATCCACGCAGCGCGGGTCGAACGAGAACACCAATGGCCTGCTGAGACAGTACTTTCCGAAGGGCACCGACCTGTCGGTGCACTCGCAAGCCTATCTGAACAAAGTGGCTCGTCAGCTGAACGAACGACCACGTGAGACCTTGCAATTTGAAACCCCAGAAGAGAGATTTAACGCCTGTGTTGCGTCGACCGGTTGAGCCGGCAGCCATAAACGGAAAAAGGGCCCGGCCTGCGATCGGGATTCGGGTGGCTCTGGTGGCCAGCTTTCCGTCAGGTGCTTTGTCAAAGCTCTGCGAACGGAAAGGTGAAATATGGCCACCAGGACCTACGGGACGGTCAGTCCTGAGCGACAGAAAGCGATGAGCGGCCTGGATTTCGTCAAAGGTCTCGCCAGCGGAGAGCTGCCCCTCAACACGATCGCTCAGACCTTGGGCTATGACGTGGTGGAGGCCGAGAGCGGTCGCGTCGCCATCACGGTGCACCCAACAGGTGCCCACCTCAATCCCTGGGGGACAGTGCACGGTGGCTTGACGGCGACTCTTCTCGATAGCTGCATGGGCCTCGCCATCCAATCGCTGCTCGAAAAGGGCGTCAGCAGTACGACGGTCGAATTTAAGATTTCGCTCGTCCGAGCCATCACAGTCGAGACCGGCCAGATCAGGGCCGAGGGCAAAGTCCTCAACTGCGGCCGTCGTGTGGGCACCGCGGAAGGCCACGTCACCGACGCGAAGGGCCGATTGCTCGCGCACGGTACGACGACGTGCCTTATTTTCCGGAGCTAACGCCGTCGCACACTTGTTTCACGCAAGCCAGTATCACCCGATGCAGCATTCGTCGCGCTCCAACTTCGTCCGCGGTGCTCTCTACGGCCTTTCCCCGGTGAGCATCTCGGCGCTGGATGGTGGCGCGCGCGGTGTGCGCCCGCAGCGCTATTGTAAGGTGTTCGAATTCGCGGTGCCGACGCTGGTGGCCCCCAATGGAGGCGCCGACCAAAAAGACGCTGAACTGGCGTGTTCAATATCCAATGTAAGGATCTGATTTCATTGGCTCCCCGGGCTGGATTCGAACCAGCGACCATTCGATTAACAGTCGAATGCTCTACCGCTGAGCTACCGAGGAATAGGCGAAACAA
>Ga0137403_10000129_pt1 | contig 88285 bp, 81 predicted proteins | sample CZOMad2_1_16fung_FD_122057 | JGI IMG/M metagenome (GOLD analysis project Ga0137403, IMG submission 122057) | Vadose zone soil fungal communities from Angelo Coast Range Reserve, California, USA - CZOMad2_1_16fungal (Hybrid Assembly) | ecosystem: Environmental > Terrestrial > Soil > Vadose zone...
AACATTCATTTAGGTTGTGCAGTGGCAAAATCGGCATTTGATTCCCACCTTGGGTGGGGCCAAGGAGTCCCTATTCCTGGCGGTGTAGCGCAGCCAACTTCCGGGGAACGTCATCGCCTTTCAAACCAAGATCTACTGCGCGCTGGAACGCAGAAATAGCATTCCCCTTGTCGTGCTGCTGCAGATAGGCTTCGCCCAGATTTCCGTAGGCCTCGGCAGAGCTGGGGTTTTCAGCGATGATCTGGTGAAAGACCGCCAGGGCGTGATCGTACTTGTCGACTTTCAGCAACTCATAACCCAGCCAGTTCATATCGTAGGTTACGTCCGCCTGGCGCCCTTCGTCGGTGGCTCGGAACCTGGAGTACGCCGACATCATTTGCTCTGGAGTTGCATCGGCCACACTCTGCAGCATCTCCAGCACCACGGCAGTGATGCCCGTAGGATGGACTGAGGGCGGTTCAAATATGGTCGCATTATGTAGCGTGTTGGCCGTAATCGAAGTCCATTCACCGCCACCGATGACTTCGCCCGTCTTAAGATTCACTTCCTCGGAGCGGGAGGGCAAACGAACGCCCTCCACAACCCTGAACTCTTTATAGACCGCAATGGTTTCGACTGCATCTCCCCGGGCGTGCATCGGAATCGTTAGCTGAGTCATCAACAGCTGAAAATTCCTGGGATTGAAAAAGTAAACCGCTGAGGAGCAGCCCTCCTGATCGACTTGAAGCGCCTCGGCCTCCTTCCCTAGGACAGTCTTGCGTCCCAGATACGCTGCGTGAAATCCACGTTTCATGTAGTCGACGAAAAGAAAATCAAACTGGGCTCCGCACCGCAGGGCGCGTTCCGCTTTGTTGACAGTTTTCACCAGTCGCTGCTTAGGCCAGTTCAGCTCCCATCCGTGGTTTCCGTCGAAGGCTTCGACGATGCCGCTCCATTGCCCATCGCAGACAGGCACTTCCGGCCGGCAACCTACCAATCGCGCACCCGGTCGCATGCGGATCAGCACGGCGTCTCCGGTTTTGCTACCCGCGAATTCCTGCTTATAGCTGCCCTCGTAGTGAAAGCCCTTGAATACCAGGCTATGGATGGCATGAATGCGGTCGAGGCCGCCCATGGCGGTGACAGCTTTCTGGATGATCTGGTCAGTGCGATTGGCCTGGGCCGCGCAGACTCCAGCAACCAGAAATACCGCCATCAGCAAGAATGTCTTCATGAATGCCCTCACGGTGCCCAGGACTTAGACGGACCCAAGGGCGGCGGGTGAGGTTCGGGGGCAGATATTTTCGGTCCGTCGCGAGGACAGATCGCTACGTCTTGGGAGGAAGCTTCGGCGGAATCTCGGCGTAGCCCGGGGTGGCCTGCACGAGATTCTTGTCGAGCGTAGCTTTGGCGTTGCCGATGGACCAGCGAACTCCGCCGCCCAGCAGGTTCAGGAAAAACGTATTTGACCAGTTTTCCGGGCGGTCGCCCATGGCGGTGTAGAAGACCCGTCCCTTGCCGTGCATTCGCGCCCAGGTGGCAGGATAGGGAGCGCGCTGGTAGGGCTCGCCTTTCATGCCAGCGGTGTCAAGCGCGAGAATCACGTGGAGATCCGGCGCGAAGTCTTTCAGCGAATACCACTCTTCGGTGAAACTGACGGGCGAGGTCACGCCTTCGAGGCCAGGGAATTTCGGATCCTTTACGACCAGATTGGCGGCCTGTAGGCGGGGACTACGGCCGTGAAGGATGAACTCGCCACCCAGCATCCGCAGATAGGGATCAGAGTTCTCGCCGTGGGCGATGTAACGGTTGGATAGATCTTCAGGGTCAGGCTCGGTATGAAAAGTATCGGCTGCGGCATGGACTCCCACAAACCCAAGCCCGCCGTGGATAGCGTCGAGCAGCGCCTGCTTGCCGGCCGGCGACATGGCCGGATTCCCGTCCGTGCCGGTCTTGGTGAGATCTAAGGTCGTAAAGAAGAGCACGGCGGAATACTTTTTTCGGAAGTCTAGTGAATCGAAGACACGGCCATCTTTGGTAGCTGTGATTTCAAAGCCATGTTGCTCGCCGAGAGTCTTGACGCCCTGCTCCAGAATGCTGGGGCGTCCGTCCGTGACCTTGATCACCTGGTGTTCAAAGCCTGACGATTTGGTGAAGATGAGCACGGATTTTCTCTTGGCGGCAAGTAATTCTTTCGGCAAGGCGAGTCCGGCGCCCGCCAGGGCGGTGGCTTGAAGAAACTGACGGCGGTTGACGGATGAAGTCATGGCGTTTTCCCCGAAGCATAGTAGACCGCAACGGCCGTTTACTCAACAGGGGCAGAACAGAAAGGTGCCATCTGTCATCCTGAGTGGAAAGTTCGCTTGCGAACTTTCTGCGGAGTCGAAGAGCCTGCCCCGAGCGAAGTCGAGGGGACCCCGACCCGACCATCGACTCGTCCGCCTATAGGGATCTTTCGACTCCGGGAATGTTTCGCAAACGAAACATTCCGCTCCGCTCAGGAAGCAACGGGATTGAGGACGGGCGTCTCGCCCAGCCTCCATTACTTAAAGTCGTGTTTCGTACAGCCACTTCCGTAATCTCCAACTCCTCGGGAACCCGTTCCATACTGGAAAGAACACATGAGTCCGCAGCTGAACTCTGCCCACTGAATGGCGCCCTCCCCCGTCAATACGCGTCGTTGGCCGCGAAAGCCGGTCGATCTGCAAGTCCTTGTGGTTCTGCGTGATGGGGAATCCAAGGTCTTCGTGCCGGGGCGTCTCACCGAAATAAGCAAAGGCGGCTTGGCCTTGTGCGCCGGAATTAACCTGCAGCCCGGTGATCCGATTGAGGTCGAGCTGCCCTCGCCTTATTCACGGGTAAAAGGGACGATTCGCAGTCGGGACGGTTATTGCTTTGGGGTGGAATTCCTGACTTCTCTCTCGACGGCTGCCCGGCCAGCGAGCCGCAATCTGGCGATATTCCAGCAGAGGCATGAAGCTTATCTGCGCGAGAGTGAAGAGGAGATCAACAGCTTGCGGAAAGAGATTGCGACGATGCGGCGGGCGGTGATGTTGGCGGAGGAGAAGGCGTGATTGTTGGTGTGAATCCTGATTGCGACGGTTCGCGGGATTGCCGGGCCCCCATTCACCGAGATCTTATGACGTTTAGATGAACGGTGGTGCTCAACTTCACATTCACACCAACACCGTCTTTCAAATATGGCTCAAATATCCAGTCCCGCGCTTGCTGTTCGATTCGAGACTTGACCTCCGGTGTTGGAGCGCTTTCCGCAACCACGGTTCTTACGGTTCCGTTCTTGGCAATCTCAAGCACCAACTTAATCGCGTACGCGCCCTCGGCCTTTTGTCGATAAGAATCCGATCCATACTGCAAACGATGCAGCGAGATCGGATGTATCGTATTCTTTCTCATGGTGCAAAACGGATGTTCCGCCCAACGTTCTGCTCGGGGCAAGAATACCAACCAGCCCTAATCCAGCCACTGCGGATTCTGATACGTCCCATCGAAGTTGTGCGACGTCTTATAAAGTTCCCATTCGCCTTTTTGGGCTACCGGGGCCGTGCGAGCCAGGAGAGCGGCGATCTGTTCACCGCTCAGGGGTTTGAAGGTTCGTGCAACTTTAAGCGCCTGTTGCAGGATGGGGAGAGAATCGCAGCCGGTGATGACCACGCTGGTCGGCAGGGTGAGGGCATACTGGAGACACTCGACCGGCTCCGCAGCCTTGCTCTTGAGGATCAAGCCGTCGCCCATCGGCTTCATGCCCAGCACGCCAATGTTGTGTTTCACCAGGACGGGGAGCACTTTCTTTTCGAAGCTGTCGTAGTGGGCGTCCATGAGGTTGAGCGGCATTTGCACGGTGTTGAGCGTGAAATTGCGGACGAAGGCGGCATCCAACATTTTGAGATGAAACTCCGGGCTCTTGTGTCCGGTGAAACCGATGTAGCGCACTTTGCCTTTTTGCTGGGCTTCGACGACCGCCTCCATCCCGCCTTTGGGAGCGAAGATGAGTTCGGGGTCATTGTCGCGGATCACCTCGTGAAATTGCAGGAGATCGATGGCATCGGTCTGCAGGCGGCGCAGCGACTCGTCAATCTGGCTGGCTGCGCCTTTGCGGGTGCGGGCGTCAATCTTGGTCATCAGGAAGGCTTTCTTGCGGTATCCGTCGCGCAAGGCCTTGCCCATGCGGATTTCGCTGGCGCCGCCGTTATAGTCCCAGCAGTTATCGAGGAAATTGATGCCTTCATCGAGCGCGGTGCGAATAATGCGAATGCTTTCCTGCTCATCGCTCTGACTGCCCAGATGATATCCACCCAGGCCGATGCAGGATACGTTCTCGCCGGTGTTGCCCAAGGTGCGGTAGGGGATACCGTTCTTGATCTCGGCCGCCCAGACGCGGGGCAACAGGCTGCCGGCCACGGTGACGCCTGCGGCGGCTTCGAGGAACTCGCGGCGGGTGAGTGCGGGCTTTGGGGGATTGGGGTCAATCATGGGGATCTCCTCGTCGTCATTATCCCACCGGCACATGTGGAAACGCCACGACCCAAGCAGGCGCGAGCGTCCCGCTCGTGCGGCGGTGTTCGTGGCGCTGCCGCACGAGCGGGGCGCTCGCGCCTACATTGGTTAGCCGGCGCTGCCTGCGGCGGCGGCTTTTTTGGCGGAGGCTGGCTTGTCGGCCAGCATTTTGCGAATCTTGCGCCGCAAATCGGCTGGGGTGAAGGGCTTCTGAATAAAAGACACGCCGGGAATCAGCATGTCTGAGCGGACGAACTCGCCGCTGTATCCGGTCATGTAGAGTATTTTCGTTTCCGGGCGCATCGCGCGGACTTGTTTGGCCAGGGCCGGGCCGTTCATTCCGGGCATAATGACGTCGGTGATCAGCAGATCAATCACACCTTTTTTCTGGCTGAGGATGCGCAAGGCCTCCTGGGCTTCAGGCGCGGACAACACAGTGCAACCGGAGACGCTCAGGGCCTGGCATACCAGGTCACGTAGCGGCGCTGCATCTTCTACCACGAGGATGGTTTCTCCCGAGAAGGCAGGCTCGGCGGCGTCTTTGCCGGGTTCGAGGGCCGCAGCCGCCTGCGCCTCGGCTGGCAGATAAATCTGGAAAGACGATCCGCGCCCCGGCGCGCTTTGGACTTCAATATGTCCGCCGCTCTGCTTGACGATTCCGTAGACCGTTGCCAGACCCAGGCCCGTCCCTTTGCCAACGGCTTTCGTGGTGAAGAATGGTTCGAATATGTGCGCCTGGGTTTGCTGGTCCATCCCGGTTCCGGTGTCGGTCACTTCCAGGAGCACGAAGCGGCTGGGTGAGACTCCCAGGCCAGCTTGAGAGTTTGATTTCTCGACATTCTTGGTCTGGATGCGCAGCGTCCCGCCGTTGGGCATGGCGTCGCGTGCGTTAACCACCAGATTCAAGACAATTTGTTCGACCTGTCCAGGATCGGCTTTTACCCGATCAAGCTGGGGATCCAGAACGAACGAGAATTGAATGTTCTCCTTGATCAGGCGTCGTAGCATCTTGTCCAGGTTGCCGACCGTCTGGTTGATATTCAAGACAACGGCCTCGACTACTTGCTGACGGCTAAGCATTAACAACTGTCGAGTCAGCGAAGCCGCGCTGCCGCCCGCCTGCTTGATCTGTTCCAGGCTGCGGCGATCGGATTCCGGGAGATCACCCCGCTCGAGCAGCAGATCGCTGTAACCGTTGATCACCGCGAGCAGATTGTTGAAGTCGTGGGCCACCCCGCCGGCGAGCAGGCCGATGGCTTCCATTTTCTGGGATTGCTGCAAGAGCTTTTCAGACCGGGCAAGGGCTTCCTGAGCGGTTGCTTTTTCTCCCTCCGCGCGATTCAGCACGAAGGCCAGGATCCAGACCAGGGCCATGAATAACACCATCTGGCTGACCACCAACGAAGCGATGTTCAGACGCACGTCGCTCGAAAACAAGCCACTGTGAATGCACACCGCTCCGAGTCCGGCGGGAGCAAGCGCCGCCACGGGCAGGAGTTTGCGGGCCAGCCACCCACCCGGATAGGGATTCGTCAACACCGACATCAGTCCCAGGTCCGGACGAGAGAACAATACAGAGAGAGAACCGATCAGGAATCCGAGGCCAGTGTGGAGCGCCATCGAGGTGTACTCGATTGAGCCGTACAGGGCGGGTACGCCGTACAAGTATCCGATGATCGCGAAGATCGAACTCAGGCCGGTCGTGGCAGCCAGGCCCTGGGCAATACTGGCCCGCCTTTCCGAGAGAGCGAGCAGCAGGAGACTCAACCCAGCAATACAAAAGTTGAACGCCGTAATGTGGGTCATCCTGCCGGGAAAGGTCGATTGCACCACGTCCTTGAACAGGAACTGGTCTATCCCCAGATCAGAGTGGAAAAGATACTCAGACAACGTAACCAGGCCAACAAGGATGACGACCGTAGCCGACGCGGCACACCAGAGTTGGGTGCTGCGGGCCTTCGAGTACCAGGTCAACAGGAACAGGGCGAGACCGAGGAAGACGAACCCTATCGCAGTGTTCGGTTTCATCGTGATAGGGCCGGGAAGGAAAGTGGTCAGCGACTCAATCTTCCACAGCCAACCGAGCAACACCAAGGCGCCCAGAGTTAGCAGCACCACGCCGCCCGTACGGGCGGCAACCCGGTACACCTTGTATGGATCCTGGTTCATTGCGTTAAGTTGCAAGCAGTTACTGGTAGGTGCAAACCAGCTTCAAGCTGGATCGGCTGCGCCAGAACTCCGGGGTTGCTATTTGGTCTCGCCTGGGTGCGCACACCGCCCGTTCATAGTGTCTATTTCTTGGACCGCAGCGAAAGAGTACAAAGGTAACGATAAGGATCGCGCTGCGAGGAGCAGTCTCAGGCACGGTTCCGTCGGGTCAAGACGAAGCGCCGCTATCTTCAGATGTAGGAGGAAGAAATGCCTAAGTCGGTGTGGACCTACCTGGATCCAGTGTCTTTAGTGGTGATCGCCCTGACTCTGTTGCTGTTCGTCATCGCGTTGTTCGTCAAAGGGTTCACTCACGACATGCTGCTCGAGTGCGGAGTGTTTCTGGTTTCCGTGAAGTTGATCGTGATGAGTCACAAGAACGGTGTCTCGGCGAGACTGTCGGAAGAGCGATTGGTGAAGATCCAGAATCTGCTGGAAACTTCTCGGCGGCAGAGCGCATGAAATGCCTGGCTCCGCGGTCCGATTTTCATCGCAACCTGCGATCAAGGCTGCGCGATGGGATGTTACACTTTCTAGCTTGCCCCAACTTGAGGAGCGAATTGCATGCCCGATAAAGCTGAAGTCCGTCACACGCTGAACGAACAACAAGCGCGTCAACTTGCGACCGTCACCAAGACGGTCCCCATGATGCAGGCCATCACGCCGCGCTGGCTGGTGAACTTCCTGCAATGGGTTCCGGTCGAAGCCGGAACGTATCGTGTGAACAAGGTCGTCCCCACGCGGCCGGGCAGCCGCACCATTGAATGCAGCCCAGACGACGATGTCGATCTGCCGGAAATTTATGTGGACTACGAGGAGAAGCCGCGCGAGTACACGTTGAGCGCGGTAACCACGGTGCTCGATTTGCAGACGCGCATCTCCGACATGTACCGCAGCCCGCACGATCAGATCAAAGAACAACTGCGCTTGATCATCGAAAAGGTCAAAGAGCGGCAGGAGAGCGAACTCATCAACAACATGCAATACGGTCTGCTCAATAACATCGATGACTCGATGAAGGTCAAGACGAGGAAAGGCGCGCCCACTCCGGATGATCTGGACGAATTGATTGCGCGAGTCTGGAAGGAGCCCGCGTTCTTTCTGGCGCATCCACGTGCCATTGCCGCCTTCGGGCGCGAGTGCACGCGCCGCGGGGTACCGCCGCCGACGGTGACCATATTCGGCAATCCATTTCTGACCTGGCGGGGATTGCCGCTGGTGCCTTCCGACAAAGTCGCCATAAAGGCAGACAAGACAAATATTCTGTTGTTGCGGACAGGTGAAAAGAAGCAGGGCGCGGTCGGGTTGTTCCAGCCCGGGATCCCGGGCGAAGTTTCGCCCAGCCTGTCGGTGCGCTTCATGGGTATCAATCACAAGGCCATCGCGTCCTACCTGATCTCGCTGTACTGCTCGCTGGCCATTCTCACAGAAGATGCTGTGGGCGTTCTCGAAGGCGTCAGCGTGGATCAATATCATGAGTACAAGTGATCCGGGTATGAGGGATTCCGGTACAAGTAATCGAACATCGGCGGAGCGGGCCGCAGACCAGGATTCAACTGCGCTGGCGGATGATAGCGGGTCCGAAGCGATGTTCGCGCTACCTGACCCGGCGGTAATCGCCCGACTGGCAAACGAGTTCTTCGCCGCGCTGCCGGGCAGCGCAACGACTCCAGACAAGGTAGGCGCGAGCGCCCCCGCTCGTGCCACCACCGGCGCTGTTCCTGCAGCTCCGTCGCTCGCCCAATCGTCTCCGGGGGGCGTGATCGTCGATCCGGCAATTCCGAATATTCCCACAGCCCCCGGCTCCCTGGCTTACTTTCTTGACCGGACCTCGCCGCTGAATGCTTCTCCGTCGTTGCCTTCGCTGAATGAAGCATTCTCTTTTCCCGGCGTGCCGGGTGCACAGCCTTTGCCTGGAATTCCCGGAATGCCTGCATCCGCACCCGGTGCGGCACTGACCGAAGCCGAACTGCGCGCGATTCCGGCATCGCTGGGCAAGGTGCCGGGTTTCGCACCAAGTGTTCCGGCAGGATCATCGTTGCCCTCGCTGGATTTTTCTGCGTACTTTCTTGATTTGGATAAGGCTGCGCCACTGGCCGTCACACCGTCATTTCCGGATGTCGCCGGAATGTTTTCTCTCCCCGGAGTACCTGGCATGCAATCGATTCCCGGGGTTCCGGGAATGCCGTCAGCTCCGCCCAATAACGTTCACGCCCTCCCGGATGCTGCTTCAGTGCCGACGGTACCAGGTACGTCGTCATTCGTTCCTGGTGGAGAAAAAGCCCCTGCGGCGGCTGCGCCGCCGCTTAGCATCGCGTCCTTCGAATTTCGTCCCGACCTGGTGCCGGACGTCGCCGTTTCCGCGCGCCCATTCGATCCGCAATTCATCCGGCGCGATTTCCCCATTCTGCAGGAACAAGTAAACGGGCGCCCGCTGGTGTGGCTGGACAACGCGGCCACCACGCAGAAACCCAACGCGGTCATTGACCGGGTCTCTTATTTCTACCGCCACGAGAATTCGAACATCCATCGCGCAGCGCACACGCTGGCGGCGAGGGCCACCGACGCCTACGAGGGCGCGCGCGAAAGAGTGCGCCGTTTCCTGAACGCTTCTTCTACCCGCGAGATCGTTTTTGTGCGTGGCGCAACCGAAGGCATCAATCTAGTCGCCAAGAGTTGGGGACAGCGCAACGTCCAGAAGGACGACGAGATCGTTATCACATGGCTGGAGCACCACGCGAACATTGTCCCGTGGCAGCAGCTGTGCTCGGAAAAAGGGGCGCGGCTGCGGGTGGCGCCGGTGAATGACCGGGGCGAAGTGATCCTGGAAGAATACGAGAAGCTGCTGGGGCCGCGCACCCGCCTCGTGGCGTTCAGCCAGGTTTCGAATGCGTTGGGAACGATCACGCCCGCCAAAGAGATGGTCGAGATGGCCCATCGACACGGCGCACGCGTGCTGGTGGACGGAGCACAGTCCATCGCGCACATGGGTGTGGACGTTCAGCTGCTCGATTGCGATTTCTTTGTGTTCTCCGGACACAAGATTTTTGCTCCCACCGGCATCGGCGTGGTCTTCGGAAAAGCCGACTTGCTCGACACCACTCCGCCGTGGCAGGGCGGCGGTAGCATGATCCTAGATGTGACTTTTGAGAAGACCATCTACAACGTGGCGCCGGCACGCTTCGAAGCCGGCACGGGCAACATCGCCGACGCGGTAGGCCTGGGCGCGGCCTTGGACTATCTCGAGCAGATCGGAATGGAGAATATTGCCCGCTACGAGCACGACCTCTTGAACTATGCGACTGCGGGGCTGCTCACTGTCCCTGGCCTGCATCTCATCGGGACCGCGCAAGAGAAAGCTGGCGTGCTGTCTTTCGTCCTCGACGGATTTCGAACTGAAGACGTGGGCAAAGCACTCAACCAGGACGGAATCGCGGTGCGCGCCGGACATCACTGCGCCCAGCCCATCCTGCGCCGGTTCGGGCTTGAGACGACGGTGCGGCCGTCACTGGCGCTCTACAACACCTGCGAGGACGTTGACGCCCTGATTTCAGCACTTCTGCGCATACAAGCCGGGCGCGGGCATCGCGGCTTGTAACTCTCTCCGCGGCCAGATGCGGGTCATTCAAACCCACACCCCATTGTCATCCTGAGGTCCGCGCTTTTTGCGGGCCGAAGGACCCATGGATTCGCCGGCGGCGGCAGTGCCTCCGGCCAAATGCACAGGTCCCTCGTGGTAGTCGCCCGCCGTGGTAGTCGCCCGCTGCGCCGACGACTCCGCCTTCTCAGGATGACAAGTGGTTGGGTGAAATTTGCCGCTAATCCCGTGGGGACAGCCGCCCCGCTAGATTGCCTTCTTGTGGAATACCTTCAGCTCTTTGGGGATGATGAAAACCGTCTCTTCCTTGAGAAGCTGAAGTTCCCGGAATCTTTCCTGCGACAGCTCGACCTGCACCGGCGCTCCCCACTCGCTGAGCGCCTGGATCTTCACCAAGGGGCCGGCCGAGTTGATGTGTTTGATGACGGCGCGAAAGTTGCTCCCGCCATTGGGATGGCGCTGAATCTCCAGCAAGTGCGGCCGCACATAGACGAGGTTTCCCGTGGCCGCATTGTGGATGGCGGGAGTTTCCTCGTCGACCCGGCCGTGGAACAGGTTTACATTGCCCAGAAAGTTGTAAACGAAAGGTGTGATTGGGTGATGGTAAACGTCGTCCGGGCTGCCGACTTGCTCGATGTGGCCATCGTTCATCACCGCAACCCGGTCGGACACTTCCAGGGCCTCTTCCTGATCGTGAGTGACGAACACGCTGGTGATGTGAACTTCATCATGCAACTGCCGCAGCCAGCGACGCAGTTCGAGACGGACTTTCGCGTCCAGCGAACCGAAGGGTTCATCGAGCAGCAACACGTTGGGTTCAACCGCGAGCGCGCGCGCCAGCGCGACCCGCTGCCGCTGGCCTCCGGAAAGTTGAGATGGATACCGGCCCGACAGGTTCTTCAGCTGGATGAGGCTGAGAAGTTCGTGGACTTTAGCGTAGATCTGCTCCTTCGACGGACGCACATTCCGAGGGCGGACTTTGAGTCCGAAAGCGATGTTCTCAAATACGGTCATGTGTCGGAAGAGCGCGTAGTGCTGAAAGACGAAGCCGACGCGGCGGTCACGGGCGTTGCGATGCGTAGTGTCTTGGCCATCGAAAAGAATGGTCCCTGAATCCGCGAATTCGAGGCCGGCGATAATGCGCAAAAGAGTGGTCTTCCCGGAGCCCGACGGTCCCAGCAGGGCCACCAGTTCGCCTGAGGGGATATTCAGATCAACGTGATCGAGCGCGGCAAATTGTCCGAACTTCTTGGTGATGTCTTTCGCTTCGATGCTCATACGACTTGCCTCTCTTCGCTCCAGGCAGCGGATTCTGCCAGCTGACGCCGCGCTCTCCACTCGACCACCGTCTTAACCGCCAAGGTGGTCAGCGCCAGCAAGGCCAACAGGGACGCCACTGCAAAAGCAGCGGAGAACTGGTATTCGTTGTACAAAATCTCGACATGCAACGGCATGGTGTTGGTGCGGCCGCGAATATGGCCGGAGACCACCGACACCGCGCCAAACTCGCCCATGGCGCGGGCATTGCAAAGGATCACGCCGTAGAGCAGCCCCCATTTGATGTTGGGCAGGCTCACACGGAAAAAGGTTTGCCAGCTGCTGGCACCCAGCGCGAGGGCCGCTTCTTCCTCTTCCTGTCCTTGGGCTTGCAGCAACGGGATCAGTTCGCGGGCCACAAAGGGGAAAGTTACGAAGATGGTAGCCAGTACGATCCCCGGCACCGCGAAGATGATTTGCAGGTCATGACGCGACAGCCAAGGTCCCAGCAGACCTTGCAGACCGAAGAGCAGAACGTAAATCAAGCCCGAGACAACGGGTGAAACCGAAAATGGCAAATCGATCAGAGTGATCAGCAGACTCTTGCCTACAAACTCGAACTTGCCGAGGCACCAGGCGGCGGCCACGCCAAACACAAGATTCAGGGGAACGGCGATGCCTGCCGCCAGCAACGTCAGACCAATCGCTGCCAGCGCATCGGGCTGGCGCAGGCTCGCCCAATAGACGCCGGCCCCCTTGGCAAAAGCCTGGGAAAAAACGATCGTGAGCGGCAGGAAGATGAACAGCGCCAGAAAGAATACGGCGACGCCGATCAAGATCCAGCGAACAGCACCTGACTCGCCCGTCGCGGCCGTAGCCACCCGTCGAGTCGCCGGAATTTTTCCCGCTGCTAAGGTAATGGATCCCATTCTCGATTCTCGATCAGGTCTCAATCACATCCGGAATCAATTCACTGGTTTTTTCTTCGCGGCTGCTGCTCCACTTTTGTAACAGATTGATAGGCAGCAGCAAGATCAGCGAGAACACCAGCATGACTACCGCGATGGCGGTTGCGCCGGCATAGTCGTACTGATCGAGCTTAGTGATAATCAGCAGCGGCGTGATTTCAGTTTTCATGGGCATGTTGCCGGCGATGAAGACGACCGAGCCGTATTCCCCGACCGCGCGGGCAAAAGCCATGGCAAAGCCAGCCAGCGCAGCCGGCAAAATTGTGGGCAAGACAACCCGGGAAAAAGTCTGCCAGCGGCTAGCTCCCAGACTGGCCGCGGCCTCCTCAAGTTCTTTGTCCATGTCTTCCAGGACAGGTTGCACACTTCGGACCACGAACGGCAGTCCGATGAAGGTGAGCGCGATCGCCACTCCCAGGGGAGAGTAGGCAGACTTGATCCCGATGGAAGCCAGCGGCCGGCCCAGCCAGCCGCTGGGCGCGTAGATCGTGGTCAGGGCAATGCCGGCAACCGCGGTCGGCAGGGCGAATGGGAGATCGACCAAGGAGTCGAACAGGCGTTTCCCGGGAAAACTGTAGCGTACGAGCACCCACGCCACCAGGACGCCGAACACAAGATTGACCAGAGCGCCGATGAGCGACGCTCCGAAGGTCAAGCGATAAGAAGCCACAGCACGTGGCGAGGCAGCGATGTGCCAGAATTGTTCCCAGCTGAGGGATGAGGCTTTCAGAAACGTTGCTACCAGCGGGATCAGCACAATCAGGCTGAGGTACAACACCGTGTAACCCAGCGCCAGTCCGAACCCCGGCAGGTTGCTGCGTTTTTTGAAAGTGAAGGCCATAGCTACTGGTTGGGTTGATAGATTTGGTCGAACACCCCTCCGTCCGCAAAGTGTGCCTTCTGCGCCTTTTGCCAGCCTCCGAAAACCTCGTCGATGGAAACCAGCTTTATCTTTGGAAATGTTGAGGCATACTTTTTCGCCACCGAGTCGAGCCGCGGCCGATAGTAGTTCTTGGCCGCAATCTCCTGCCCTTCAGGCGTGTACAGGTATTCGAGATAAGCCTGGGCAACGTTCCGAGTGCCTTTCTTGTCTACAACCTTGTCCACGATTGAAACCGGGGGCTCTGCCAGGATGCTTTCTGACGGCACGACGATTTCCACTTTGTCGGCACCGAGTTCCTTGATCGAAAGGAAAGCTTCGTTCTCCCAGGCGATGAGCACATCGCCGATTTCACGCTGCACAAAAGTTGTAGTCGAGCCGCGCGCTCCGGAATCGAGCACCGGAACGTTCTGGTAGAGCCGTTTCACAAAGTCCTGCGCCTTCTGCTCATTTCCTCCGGGTTGCGTGAGCGCGTAAGCCCAGGCAGCGAGATAGTTCCACCGCGCCCCGCCCGAAGTCTTGGGATTCGGCGTGATCACCGAAATGCCAGGCTTCACCAGGTCGTCCCAATCCTTGACGTGTTTCGGATTGCCCTTGCGCACCAGAAAAACGATGGTCGAGGTATAGGGAGTGCTGTTTTGCGGCAACCGTTTTTGCCAGTCCGCGGGAAGCAATCCGGCATTCTGGGAAATTGCGTCAATGTCATAGGCCAGAGCGAGGGTGACAACGTCAGCCGGCAAACCGTCAATAACGGCGCGGGCCTGCTTGCTGGAGCCACCGTGAGACTGCTCAACCGTGACCGTCTGTCCGGTCTTCGCTTTCCAGTATTTCGCGAAGGCCTGGTTGAAATCGTGATACAGCTCGCGCGTCGGGTCATAGGAGACATTCAGTAACGAGATCTGGTCGCCCTGCGCTCGGACCCGAATCGAAAAGGTGAGCAGCAAGCCCGCAAGCGCCAGCCCCATGACCGCCAAAACTTTACTCTGCATCATCTTCCCCTTTGAAGTTCAGGGCGGCCCCACGAACCTGAACACATGGCCCGTAAAAAGCAAACGGCCCACGATTCCGATTCGTGGGCCGCTTGAGAAATTGAATGTTTGCTTCGGCTACATTCCATCCCCAGACCCACGCCGGCTGCAACACGCGCAGCGACAGCATGTGCTGTTACAAAGGATGGAGGTGATGCTGGTTGCCATTAGGAACAAATATACACGAACGTTTTCCACAAGTCTATCAATGTGATAGACATTGTCGTATTCAGCCCAAAGCCCTGCTGACCGGGCACGGGAAGGGCGGGACTACGGCTTCGCCCCCTGCGGCGCGATCGATCTGGACCGTTCGCGCCTGGCGTCGTCAGTCCTTCCCAAATGTTCATAAGCCTGCGCCAGAAGGGAGTGGGCTTCCGCGAACTCGGGCATTCGGGTGGAAGCGATCTCCAGATGAATGACCGCCGTCTTGTAGTCGCCGGTCTTCAAAAGACTGGAACCCATCTCATAGTGCGCCCAGGTCGAATCGGGCTGGAGCTCAATGGCGTGGCGCAAATACTCGATGGCCTGGGAATACTTCTGCTGGCGGGCCAGGGCCGCTCCCATGACAAATTGCAGCAGATACATTTTCGCGCCATCCGCCAATACAGGTTGCGGGATGGCCGTCGCCCCGTCCGGCTTGCCGGCGTTTAACAGCGCGAGCGCTGACAATATCTTGTTCGCGGTTGCAATCCCGTCTTTCGGGTCGACTCCCGTCGCTGCCGCGTTGGCGGGAGTGGTTGATTTCTGCAGACCGACATATCCCAGCGATGCGAGCTTCTGCATTTCACTCGAAGTGAGCTGAGAAGCGGCATTGCCTGAATCGGTGAAACGCCGGTCGAACGCATCCAGTTGGCTGGCGATGGTTTCCAGCGTGGCTTTGGAAGTCTGCGCCAGGTTGCGCGTGGCGCCCGGATCAGCTGCGAGATCATATAGCTCGGGTTTGGGCGCTTTGATGTAGAGATATTTACCCGCACGCCAGGATTCCAGTGCGCTCCATCCGAATGCCTGTTGGGGAAAATTGCTGATCGCGTAAACCGGCTGATCGGCGGTTGCCTTCGCGATTCGCAGCAACGACTGTCCCTGCATTTGCGACGGAATGGGCACTCCGGCAATCTCGAGAATGGTAGGCGCAACGTCCACCAGGCGAGCCCGCGCCCTCACCCGTTTTCCTGCGCTTTGGTTTTGGGGCAACTTCAACAACAGGGGCACGTGGACGGTTTCATCGTAGAGAAAGATCCCGTGCGTCTCCTCGCCATGAGCGCCCAGGCTTTCACCCTGATCGGAAGCAACCACGATCAGCGCGTCGTCGTACAACTTGCTATGGCGCAGGGCCGCAATCAGGGTTCCGACCGCCGCGTCCACCGAGCTGACCGCAGCATTGTACGAAGTTGCGGGTGCCTCCCGGGGGTCATTCATATGCACCCAGAGAAAAAAGGGGCCGGAGAGAGTGCTGGCCAGCCAGGCCTGGGCGCGAGCCACGACCTGTGCTCCGGACCGCGCCACCGGACCGCTCTTAGCCCGCTGCGGTTGAAAGCCGGCGTCGTACAGAGTGAATCCCCGGTCGAAGCCGGGAGCCAATCCGTTTCTTGGATCGAGTGCGATGGAACCAACGAAGGCGGCCGTGTGATATCCGCGCGCCTGGAGCAAGTCAGCGATGAACGGCAAAGCCGAGGGGAGCCTGGCGCCAAACTCGTTGGCCCGGTGGGTTTGAGGATAGGTGCCGGAGAGTATGGTCGCGTGCGAGACCACGGTCAGCGGCGCCTGGGAATAAGCCTGCTCGAAAACCACGCTCTGACGTGCCAGGCGGTCGAGGTTCGGCGTGATCTTCGCCTTGCCGCCGAGGAAGCCCATGCGGTCAGCGCGAGTGCACTCCAGCGTGATGAGAACGATATTCGGCTTTGTAGCTGCATCCGCCACGGTCGTGGGCAACGCGATGACAGCCAACAGGAATAGCTGGAAAATCCGCCGGAACATGGAGTTCAGTCTACCGCAGAGATTGAGGAGGTGGATGCACGCCGGCGAGTCGCCCGCGACCACACAGTCACGGGATATCAACTATCATGGACGCGAGGATCACAGCCTACCTTGCGCTTTAAACCAATCCGGAACCTTGGCCTGGCCTTGCTGGTGTGCGCTACCACGGTGCTTTTGATTTCCTGTCAGCCGCGCAAATGGCAGGGCGAGCACAAGGTCATCATTCTTGGTATTGACGGCATGGACCCGCAGCTGCTGAAAAAATTTATGGCCGAAGGCAAGATGCCGAACTTTTCCGCCCTGGTCGAGAAGGGATCGTTCCGTCTTCTCACCACCAGCATTCCGCCGCAGAGTCCGGTGGCGTGGTCGAACCTCATTACCGGCATGAACGCGGGGGGACACGGCATCTTCGATTTCATCCATCGCGATCCCAGGACGCTGCAACCCTATTTTTCGGCTTCGCGAGTGGAACCGCCGAAGCATGGCATTCATTTGGGCAATTGGGTCATTCCGATTGGAGGCGGCAGCGCCGAGCAACTCCGCCAGGGCAAAGCATTCTGGGAAACGCTCGACGACTATGGCATCCCTAACACGATTTTTCGTATGCCGTCGAATTTTCCTCCGGTGAAATCCAAGGGACACACTTTGTCCGGCATGGGAACGCCCGACTTGCGCGGAAGCTACGGCACGTTCTCCTTCTATACCGATGACCCGATAACTGCTTCGGGAGCCGTGGAGGGTGGTCAGATCATTCCGGTCACAGTGGACGAGTCCCAGGTCACGACACATTTGATCGGACCGGACAACACGTTTCGCAAAGGGTCCCCGCCGGCGCTCGAACCTTTCACAGTTTCCGTCGATCCCCTGGAGGCGGTCGCGAAATTCACCGTGCAGGACCAGAAGTTCGTTTTGCGTGAGGGCGAGTGGAGCGGCTGGATCCACATACAGTTTCAGCTGATTCCATTCATCGGCAACGTCAAAGGAATCTGCCGGTTTTATTTCAAGCAGGCCCATCCGCGATTCGAGTTGTACGTTTCGCCGATAAACATCGACCCCGCCGACCCTGCGCTGCCGCTTTCCACTCCGAAGAGTTATTCACGTGAGCTCTCGAAAGAAGTTGGTGAGTTCTATACCCAGGGCATTTCCGAAGACACGAAAGCTCTGTCGGCCGGCGTGCTCGACGATAAAGAATATCTCGATCAGGCCCGCACGGTGCTGGCGGAGCACCGCCAGATTTTCGACGCCGAGTTTCCCAAGTTCCACTCGGGTCTTTTCTTTTTTTATTTCTCCAGTCTGGATCTCAATTCGCATATGCTTTGGCGCTTCATCGATCCGCAACATCCGGAATACGACGCGGCGCTGGCGGCGCAGTTCGGGTCAGCGCTGCCCGAGTTCTATCAACAGATCGATCAGGTGCTGGGCGAAGTTTTACAGGGGATGGATGACCGTACAACTTTGCTGATTCTTTCCGATCACGGATTCGCGCCGTACAACCGATCATTTAACTTGAACACGTGGCTGCTCAATCAGGGTTACATCGCGTTGAAGAGCGAGTCCAACCAGAATCAGAATGAGGCCTTCGCCAATGTGGATTGGAGCCGCACTCGCGCCTACGGATTGGGGTTGAACGGTCTTTATCTGAATCTGAAGGGCCGGGAACGCGACGGAATTGTTGAGTCAGGTACGGCGGCGGATTCTCTGTTGAATGAACTTAAGAAAAAGTTGCTGGGTGTGCGCGATCAGAACAATCAGACGGTGATTACGCGGGTCGATCGGGCCAGCGAAGTTTATCAAGGGCCGAATGCGCAGCAGGGGCCCGACCTGATCGTCGGCTACAATCGCGGCTATCGGGCGGGGTGGCAGACCATTCTCGGGAATTTCCCCGCTGATGTCTTCGAGAACAACGCCAATCCCTGGAGCGGAGATCATTGCATGGACTTCACGCTGGTTCCGGGAGTGATCCTGAGCAATCACACGATTGACGCGGCCAATCCGGCGCTGACGGACATCGCACCCACCATCTTTGCGCAATTTGGAATTCCTCAGCCGGGCAGTATGATGGGACATTCCGTTTTTTCATCCACCCGCTGACGTGTCATAAAGAGCCGTCAGACAATGGAGACCGCTGAATGTCGTCGCAAAAGATCAAGATCGAAGGCGAGTTGCTGGAAAAAGCAAAACAGTGCGCCGAAGCCTCGGGATATGCCTCCGTCGACGAGTTTGTGCTGCATACGATTGAGAAAGAAGTGAAGCGCCTGGCGCCCGACCAGGGCGGAGGTACAGAATCCAAGGAGAAAGTGACGAAACGGCTGCAAGGGCTGGGCTATATCGAATAGCGCACCGGTACGCTTGTCGGCAGCGCGCAAAGATCCTATCTGGCAATATCATCGATGATCGCTTCCTCCACAGCGTCAAATATTCCACTTCTGCTGGTGCTTGCGATTTCCATCGTCATCGGGTTGTTGATGGTAATCGTGTTTCGCTACACTTCCGATCAAAAGGCAATCGGACGGGCTAAGGATAAATTGAAAGCGCACTTGCTGGCAGTCCGACTGTTCCAGGACCAGCTGCCCGTGGTGATGCGCGCTTATGGGCGGATCCTGCACGGAACCGGAAGTTACCTCCGACTGGCATGCACTCCGTTTCTGATCGCGATCCTGCCCATCACCTTCCTGATCGTTCAGCTGGACCGGTACTTCGGCTGGGTGCCGCTGCAGCCGGCGCAGGCTTTCCTGGTGGAGGCGCGAGTCGAGGACCCTGCCGCATTGAACCAAGCTTCCCTGCAATTGCCGCCCGAGCTTTCCAGCTCTGCGCCGGCGGTCCACGATCCGAAGGACAAGGAAGTGGTGTGGCGCGTAGTCGCTGACCGCATCGGACTATTCGACATCCATATCGCCGCCGGCGGCCAGACGGTTTCGAAACAAGTTGTGGTGGCGCTGGGCTTGGCTCGTATTTCACCGCTCCGATTGCGGCGGAACTTCTGGGAACGCATGTTTACATCGGGTGAGCCGGCGCTGGCAGATAATAGTCCTGTCCAATCGATCGCGATAAATTATCCTCCGCGGGTGATCGGCTTCGCCTGGATGGAATGGAACTGGATCGTGTTGTTTTTTGTGGTTTCATTGATTGCGGGCTTCATTTTCAAGAGTGTGCTCGGAATTCACGTATGAAGTTGCCCTCATATCGGCCTAAGCAGTCCGGTCTGTCGCTGGTTCTGCTCTTGGTGATCGCGCTGGTCCTCCTGTTTCCGCTGCGCGGTGAGGCGTACGCCGGTCCCGGCGCCGGGTTTGCCGTCCTTTCGTCGTTCTGGACCATTTTTGTCGCCTTCCTTTATTCCTTCTACGCACTGATAACTTGGCCAATTCGCCACCTCTTGCGAATGTTCCGGCGCCGCAAGGCCTACGGGAAAGCGCAAGTAAAGCGGGTGGTGATTGTGGGATTCGACGGCATGGATCCAGAATTGGCCAACCGATTCATGGGCGAGGGAAAACTGCCGAATCTGGCGAAGCTTCGCGACCACGGGACCTTTCGTCCGCTGCGGACCACATTCCCCGCGATTTCTCCGGTCGCGTGGTCCACGTTTCAGACCGGCGTCAACCCCGGCAAACACAATATTTACGATTTTCTGGCCCGCGATTTGAAAAACTATCTCCCCTACCTTTCTTCAGCGCAGATCAGCGAGCCCAAGCGCCACCTGCACATCGGCAAGTACTCGCTGCCGCTCGGCAAGTCCGAGGTCAAGGGCCTGCGCCGCGGAACGCCTTTCTGGCATTGGCTGGGCAAGGCGGGAGTCTTCTGTTCGGTGATTCGCGTTCCAGTGACTTTCCCGCCCGAAAGGTTTCCCGGCGTGTTGCTCTCCGGCATGTGCGTCCCGGATCTGAAAGGAAGCCAGGGCACGTTCTGCTTCTGCACCACACGCGTGAGTAGCGACAAGTTTCGCGAGGGGGGCGTGCGAATTCCCATCGAACGGAATGGCGCAGGCTTTCATTCCTACATTCCTGGTCCCGAGAATCCTCTGGGCACCGGCAGGGAGCTGCGGGCCGAGTTCAAACTCCGCGCGGATATCAAGCGAGCCCAGGCTCGGATTGAGATCGACTCCGAAACGTTCGCCATCAAAGTCGGCGAGTACTCGGATTGGGTCCCGGTGAAATTCAAGGCGGGTATGGGATTCACAGCCCGCGGCATCTGCCGCTTCTACTTGAAAGAAATCTCCCCCGAGGTCGAAGTCTACGTGACCCCGGTGAACATCGATCCCGGACACCCAGACTTGCCCATCTCTCATCCCGTGACTTATTCGATTTATTTGGCGAAGCTTTTCGGCCCCTACGCAACGTTAGGACTGGCCGAAGATACTTGGGCGCTGAATGAAGAAGTCCTCGACGATCAGGCATTTCTGGCGCAGTGCTACGGCAATCATGAAGACCGCGAGCGCATGTTCTTTGATGCGCTGGAAAAGACTCCGCAGGGCCTGTGCGCGTGCGTCTTCGACACCACCGACCGGGTGCAGCACATGTTCTGGCGCTATCTGGACAAAGATCATCCTGCGGTGCGCGATGTGCCGCAAGACCAAAAGCCGCGCGTGATCGAGGACCTCTACGACCGCATGGATACCCTGATCGGCCGCGTCATGCAGCAGATTGACGATCAAGCCCTGCTGCTGGTGATTTCAGATCACGGATTCAAACCATTCAACCGCTGCATGAATCTGAATGCCTGGCTGCATCAAAACGGCTACCTGGTGTTGAAAGACGGCAAAAGCGAAAGTGGAGACTGGTTCGAAGACGTCGACTGGTCGCGCACCCGCGCCTACACGATGGGCCTGAACGGCCTGTATCTGAATATCCAAGGCCGCGAGCGCGAAGGCATCGTAGAAGCCGGCGCGAAAGCGGAGGCTCTAAAAGAAGAGTTGCGCAGCAAGTTGGACGGGCTGGTCGATCCGGCCTCGGGCAGAGTCGGCATCACCGGAATGTTCGACTGCGACGCGCTTTACGCCGGCCCCTATGTCGATAACGCCCCCGATCTGATCGTCGGCTACGGCGAAGGCTTCCGCGCGTCATGGGATTCGGTCATGGGCAAAGTGACCAGCGCAATTTTCGAAGACAATCTCAAGGCCTGGAGCGGGGATCACTGCGTGGACCCGCGGCTGGTCCCGGGCGTATTGTTTTCGAACCGCAAGATTGCGATCGAGAAGCCGGCCATTGTCGATGTAGCGCCGACGGTAATGAAGCTGTTTGGGTTGGAATTGCCTTCTTATTTTGATGGGAAGCCTTGGGCGGTGGCGGGGACCGGCGGCAAGTAAGATCAACAAAAATCAAGAGGATGCGATTTCTCGCATCCCTTCGCGGGCGAGTCGCCCGTGACCTCACAATTCCCATTCTGACAATTCACTTATTGAATCAGCGTCCCCCCGTTGGCCGGCTCCTCTTCCGGCGGGATGACTACTGACGCCGCCACCCGATCGCCTGGCTCCAGATTCAGCAGGCGTACGCCCTGCGCGGCGCGGCCCGATTCGCGGATGGTCTTCGAGTCCATGCGGATGATTTTGCCGTATTGGCTGATCAGCATGACCTCGGAGTGTTCATCCACCTGCGCGATGCCTACCACTTTGCCGTTGCGTTCGGTCGTCTTCACGTTGATGACGCCAGAGCCGCCTCGTCCCTGCAGACGGTACTCGTCGGCGGGAGTGCGTTTGCCGTAGCCATTTTCGGTGACCGAGAGAATCAGCGAGCCTTTCAGCGGTAGAGTCTCGTCGGTAGCGGTGGCTTCCGGCATGCCTGCATCGGCTGCGGCTTTGGCGGCTTCTTCCACGGCCTTCTTGATGTCCTTCGGCGTAGTTGCCATGCCGACCAGATAATCGCCCTTTTCCATGCGGATGCCCCAGACACCGTATGCCTGGCGGCCCATGGGGCGGACGTCTTCTTCGTCGAAGCGGATCGCCTGGCCTTCGTGCGTGGCCAGGAAGACGATCTGCTGTCCATCGGTGAGACTCGCGGCGACCAGTTCGTCGCCTTGCTCGATGCTGATGGCGTAGATGCCGTTCGAGCGCACGTGACAGAAGTCTTTGAGTTCGGTTTTTTTCACCAGGCCGTTGCGGGTGGCGAAGAAGATGTATCTGCCGACCTCTTCGAGGTTGCGGACTGCAAGCATGGTGCGGACCGTTTCGCCGGGCTGCAGACCGACCAGGTTGCCGACGTGCTTGCCCTTCCCGGCAGCGCTGATGTCCGGAATTTCGTACACCTTCAGCCAATAGACGCGGCCGGTGTTGGTAAAGATGAGAATGTAGGCGTGCGTCGAAGCGATGAACAAATGCTCGACGAAATCCTCGTCGCGCGTCTTCATGCCGGTACGACCCGTGCCTCCGCGGCGCTGCATGCGGTAGGTGGAGATCGGGGTGCGCTTCATGTAGCCGCCGTGGCTGACCGTGACTGCGACTTGCTCGTCGGCAATCAGGTCTTCGAGATGGATTTCAGCGGCTTCGTCTTCGATCACCGTGCGACGTGCGTCGCCGTAGAGTTTCTTGACTTCTTCGAGTTCACGCACGATCACGGCGCGGAGTTTCTTTTCCGAACTCAGGATGGATTCGTACTCGGCGATGTGCTCGCGGGTGACGCCCAATTCTTTCGTGATTTCGTCGATGGAGAGCTTGGTCAGGCGGTGCAGTTGCAGTTCGAGAATCGCGTCGGCCTGAATGCCGGTGAACGGCTTTTCCGGATCGCGCTTGGGAGTGCGGCCGGTGGTGTTGATGTCGATCTTCTTGCCGGCAAAATAGGCAACCAGGTTCTCGCGGGCCTCGGCACGGTTGGCACTGGCGCGAATGATGGTGATCACGTTGTCCAGGTGATCGAGCGCGGTCAGGTAGCCTTCGAGAATGTGTTCGCGGTCTTTGGCTTTCGACAGCAGATATGCGGTGCGGCGGCGCACTACGTCGACGCGGTGGTCGATGAAGTGCTTGATGGCCTGCACCAGGCCCATTTCCTTGGGCTGGTTGTTCACCACCGCCAGCAGGATCATGCTGAAACTCTCCTGCATCTGGGTGTGCTTGAAGAGCTGGTTGAGCACGAGCTGGGGCTCGCCATCACGCTTGAGCTCGACTACGATGCGCATGCCATCGCGGTCGCTCTCGTCGCGGATGTCGGAAATGGTGTCCACGATCTTGTCATTTACCAGTTGCGCGATGCGTTCCACCAGGCGCGCCTTATTGACCTGGTAGGGAATTTCGGTGATGACGATGGCCTTGCGGTCTTTGTTGAAAGTCTCGATGCCCGCCTTGGCGCGCATCATGAAGCGGCCGCGGCCGTTTTTGTAGGCGTCCACGATTCCGCTCCGGCCGTGAATGATGCCGGCGGTGGGGAAATCCGGGCCTTGCACGAATTTCAGAATTTCCGCGAGCTGGGCATCGGGATTGTTCACCAGAGTGACCGTCGCGTCCACAATTTCGGTCAGGTTGTGGGGCGGAATTTTCGTCGCCATGCCCACCGCGATTCCGTCAGATCCGTTCACCAGCAGATTCGGGATGCGCGCGGGAAGCACGTCGGGCTCAATTTCGTTGCCGTCATAGTTCGGGCGCATATCGACAGTGTCTTTGTCGAGATCTTCCAATAACGCTGTGGCGACCCGAGTCAGTTTGGCTTCGGTGTAACGATCGGCCGCCGGCGGGTCGCCGTCGACAGAACCGAAGTTGCCTTGTCCATCCACCAGGGGATAACGCATGGCGAAGGGCTGGGCCAGCCGCACCAATGCGTCATAAACCGCGAGGTTGCCATGGGGATGGTATTTGCCCATGACGTCGCCGACGATGCGAGCGCACTTACGCGTGGACTTGTTGGGCGCTAGGCCCATCTGCTGCATGGTGTACAGAATCCGGCGATGCACCGGCTTGAGCCCGTCGCGGACGTCGGGCAGAGCACGCCCGATAATCACCGACATCGAATAGTCGAGATAAGACTTCTTCATCTCCTCTTCGATATTGACGGGTTGAATGTTGAGTGCGCCGGGAATGCCGGTGCCGTCTCCGCCGCTGGGCGGAGGAGTCAGGGGGAGTTCAGGATTTTGATCGTCAGCCATAAAAAGCTTCTAGCTTCTAGCTTCTAGCTCCTAGCTCCTAGCTCGTGTGGGGCGGACACTCTTGTCCGGCGCCTTTGACTTGGACTTCTGAGTGCTGCAGCTATCCCAGACGAAATCAACTTCAAGGGCGGCGGACAGGAGTGTCCGCCCCACATTGCAAGATCTGGTCGCTCTTTGCCTCTAAGCAATTGCATTTACAGGAAGTTACGTTCGATTTGCGATGCAAGAATTATACCATGATTTGGGCGGGTATGTTGATCGTCTAGCTTCCGCGAACGGCCGATTTTCTTATCTCAAAATTCCCCAGTTGTGCAGGCGGTCACTGTCCTCGTCCCAGCGATCTCCGATATCGGTTCGGCAGTACATGTTCGGGATCATCACATTCTTGATGCGCGAGTAAACCTGGGATTGGGCCTGCTTCATGGTCTGTCCCAAACCCACAACGATGAGGATGACTCCTGATGTGCCCGCCACCAGCCACTGGCTGTTGACCTGTTTCACATCTTCGATGTGATACTCGTCGTTGGGTGGTTTCTTGAAGACGATGGCCGCGTTGCGGGAAAACGATTCGAAGGTTTCGTTATCGTCGAAGGGAAATGGTGGTACCACGATACGCACACCGATTTGAAAGCCACTCTTCACCCGCAGCTTGGGATCATTGCCGCTGGCCAGCTCCCAAAAGAACTGGCCGATCGGAGTGGTCATCCCGGCCTGTTGAATACTGATGGTGGGGTATCCAAAGCGCGCAGTGAACTCCAGGGGATAGATGCCGTTGCCATTCACAATGCAGTTCACGTCGATGTATCCGACGTAGCCTTCTTGCGCCAGCTGCGATTCCATCTTGAGCAGGGTCTGGTTGAAGAGCTGGTTGGGCGGACTCCAGAACATGGAGGTCCCCATTTCTCCGGTGGGCGGGCCCAGGTTTCCAGGAAACAATTTCTTGTGCTCGAAATTGATGTTGACCGGATAGATGAACTGCTTGCCATTGAAGAATGCCCCTACCGCGACCTCCACTCCCGTGACCCGGCGTTGCAGTTGAAAAACTTTGATCTCATCGGAAAATGCCCGCTTGTAAGCGTCCAGCATCCGGATTACGTCCTGTCCATCCTCCTCCTCGCCGACAAACAGACGCCGCTTCACGTTCTGGGCCTCGCCACTGGGTTTGATCACATAGCGATCAGGATTCTTCACCACGTGCTCCATCGCTTCATCGAAGGAATCGAATTCCCGGTAAGGAATGATGTTGACGCCGGCTTTCTTGAGCTCCTCCTGTCCGAAGGAACGGTCGTCCTCCAAGCGGTCGCTGTAGGCGGAGCCTCCGATGACCTTCTTTCCCTGAGCGCGCACAGCATGGGCTTTCTCTCCCTGTCCGAGAGTGTCATCGAAGACGATGATGTCGGCCCATTCGGCGTCCTTTTCGGGGTTTTCCGATTTCGCCACGAAGCCGTCGGCAATGTCGGCCTCCTTTTGATCTTTGATGTAGTACCGGACTTCGTGGCCTTCCTTCGAGACTTGCCAGGCGATGTCGCCGATCAATCCGCTGAGGGAGTCGAAGAGAAACTTTTTCTTTTCCATGGCGCCTTGGGCAGCCGGGTTCACCGGGACGGAAGCGCCGGCGCGAAAATTATACCGAATCCGGTACCCGGGACACTTATGGCGATAGGATAATCAGGATCGCATAGCCAAAATATGGACTCGCTCACAGGAAAGATTGCTTTGGTTACCGGCGCCAGCCGCGGTATCGGCGCAGCAGTTGCGTTGTCGCTGGCTGCTAGCGGCGTTGACATAGCCGTAAATTTTCGGTCGCGTTCCGAAGAGGCTGAAAAAGTCTGCGCCGGGATCCGGAAATTGGGTCGGCGCGCGCTGCCGATTCAGGCAGATGTCTCGCAATCCGACCAGGTGAAAGAAATGGTGACACAAGTTGAGCGCCAGCTCGGGCCCGTGAATATTCTGGTGAACAACGCGGGAATGGCGCGCCAGATCAAGCTCGAGGACATTGCGGAAGCGGACTGGGACGAGCACATCAACGTGAATCTGAAGTCCGCGTTCCTGGTGACCCAGGCTGTGCTGCCCCAGATGCGCGCCCAACGCTGGGGGCGGATCATCAATATTTCGTCTACAGCAGCGCAGACCGGTGGCCTGGTGGGACCCCACTACGCGGCGTCGAAGGCTGGGATGCTGGGATTGACCCATTCCTATGCCGCCCTACTAGCGAAGGAAGGCATCACGGCCAACACGGTTTGCCTGGCGCTGGTTGAGACCGATATGCTGCGTTCGAACCCACGCGCGACCTCGAGTGTGATCCCGATTGGGCGCTTCGGCAACGTGGATGAAGTAGCTTCTGTCGTGCTGATGCTCGCGGAAAATGCTTATATGACAGGACAGACCGTGAATCCAAATGGGGGATGGTACTTCAGCTGAAGGAGGCTCTATTCCATTCATCGACACTAGCGAGCTGAAAGTTATTGAACGCTTGCCGGGTTGGCATGGTCGTTATTTCCACTCGCCAAGTATGACCTTCGCGCACTATGATTTCGTGCTAGGCGCATCGATTCATGAGCACTTCCATCCTCAGGAGGAAGTGTACGAAGTGATCGAGGGCGAGCTCGAGGTGACCATCGACGGCGTTTCCCAGGTCGCCCGGCCGGGCTTAGTAGCGATCGTGCCGGGCAATGTGCCCCATTCGGTCAGGGCCCTCACCGACGGCCGCGCTATTATCATTGACTATCCATTAAGGCGCGAATTCAAGTAGGTACTGAGGAACAATGCCATGTTGAGTTCGGAGTCGCGCCGCGTCGCCGGCATCCTTCTGGTCGTATTCCCCACCGTTCTCTACGGCGGCGTGTCGCTGCTGATGTTCCTGCTCGACCGGAATTCGGGATACATGGAAAACCCGTTGCGACAGAACCTTTTTCGCGCCGGCCACGCGCACGCCGGGGTGTTGCTGGTCTTGTCACTGGTCGCGCTCCGCTATGTGGACGAGGCCAACCTGTCCGAGGGATGGAAGCGGTATGTGCGCGCTTCCATACCTTCCGCCGCCATCTTCTTGCCGGCAGCATTTTTCTTCTCTGTGCTTTCTCCTTACGCCAAGGAACCCAACGGATTCATTTACCTCGCCTACGCGGGAGCAGTAGTTCTGGCGCTGGGCTTATTGGCGCTGGGAGTGGGCCTGCTGAGGAATTCTCGCGCCTGATCTGCCCGCTTTGCCTAGGATGAGGGACGAGAACAGAGACTACGGCCTGATTACGACTTCGTTAGGACTCCCGGGCAGCGCAAACTTCAGACCACGCTCCCGGTTGAGCTTCAGAGTGGCGGGGACGTCAAGATCGGCAACCTGTATTTTCCGGGTCCACGATCCGGTGGTCCAATAGTCCGTCTTCGAGTAAATGGTCCCGCTCATGATGGTGTATTCGCTCACTTCGTCCTTGTGGCCATCGCGAAATACCAGCACAGCAGGTGGGAGATCACGCGGCGGCTGAGCTGTATTCTTTTGTCCAGATCCTGATCGTATGGCAGGAGACGAAGGCACAGCGAACTTTTCCGAGTAGTCGGTGGCGATCTGTGCGCCAGCCGAGTCCTTCGCGGACGTTGTGCGAACGAAATGATCGCCCTGCCACTCGATGAGCAATGACTCCCGAGGAGCCGGTGGAGCGGGCGGCGGGAGCGGCGCTGACGCCTGGACTACCACAACCTGCGGCTGCTGCGAGGCCTCTCGTGAGTCGTAGTCCGAGTCGGAATAGAAATACGGATAGGCCAACAAAATCGAACGTCGCTCCGAGGGATGCCCCTGATGGAAGCGACCGGAACCTCCAACAACATCGCCGCGACCCATTCCGGGCGAACCAACTCCGGAAGAACCGGCGCTTATACCGAACCCGGCTGTGCCTGCGCCCGAAGCGCGAATCTGGGCCGCGGCTGGCGCTATCGAGAGCGCAGCAACGAGAACGGCGAGAGCGAACCGGCTTGGCATTTACTTTTTCGTTTCAGGTTTAGGCGGCAACCGGAAATCAATGCCGCGATCGTCGTTCTGTTTTGCGGTGGAAGTCAGGTCAAGTTCAGCGAGCAGGATCTTGTGATGCCGTCCCGGCGTCAGGTCGTACAACGTGTCTCCAATCACCGCGTAGTTCTGGACTTCAAGCTGGTGACCGTCTTTGAAGACGAGCACGGTTTCAGGCTGGTCAGGGACCGGGGTCTCCGCCGGCGGTGTCGCTGGAGCTGCCTCAGATTCCGGCTGCGGTCGATTTGGCCGAGGATAGGCATCCGCATAGGAAGGCGCCGACATTCCCGAGCCGCGGCGATCGAAGATGGTCGGTCCGCCACGGTACTCCTCTTCCGGCTGATTTTCCTGCTGGTCGGCCACCGCGTCGCCCGAGTCAGGTTCTCCAACTACGGGATAAGGGTACGGCACGTAGACCGCACCACCGCCTGGGAAAAACTGGCCGCGCTGGTGATGATGACGATGGTTAAGCGGCGGGTTCGGATTCACCGGAAACAGGGGATTGATACAGCACCCAGGCTGATTGGGAAACGGGTTCCTCGGCTGAATGCCATTCGGCCCGAGCGATGTGATGCTGGCCCGCACACCCGGAGTCGGATTCAGATGTCCGCCAAAATTGGTGGAGGTGACCGAAGCCGGAACGCCGTTGATTTGCGCGTTCGCAGCAGGAGCGAGCGCTAGGCAGATCAATGCACCTGCGATCAGGGCAAGCGCCGCTACCGTGGCTGAGTTCAGCCGCCTCACATACGAATGATACCCTAGATTGGAAACCATGGCGCAGGCCTCCTGAACTAATGCCGCTCCACTTGATTAGAGCTTCGCGGAGCTCGGTTGGTTTGTCTATATTTTGTCAATTCGAAGGGGTCGTAAGTGGTTGAAGCGTAAGGTGCGTTGACGATGGTCAACCTTACCCAATGCGGGCCAACTCCCAGAGGTTCCAGGCGGCGTTGGCCACTAACAGTCCTGCGATGGCAGCCACGGCGATCTGGTGATAGCGGGTCTCCAGCAGGTCCGCGGCGATCCCGGCCACAAAAACGAACAGGAACGGGACGGCCATGAATTCAAAACCTAAGCCGGGATAGTGCGGCGTGCCCAACCCGAGCACCAGGAACAGGGCCGCGACCAGCAGAGGTGCCGTGTTTCCAAAGTAGCGGGTGCGAGGCCAAGCCAGGTATGTGATCACCGCCACGGGCAACGCTACCACCAGCGCGGGACTGCTTTGTCCGAGTTGCGCCACCACCTGATGGTAAGCCTTTGGCATGGCGTAAGCCTTCGACGAGATCCCTAGAAACGAGGCGTGCCGAATCCCCTGCCACAAAGAGCGTGCGTGGAAAAAGTAAGAGGCGTATCCGAACAGAAGAGCAATCCCGCAAGCCACCGTCCAGATGACCAACGCCGCCATGCGCCGGGTGGGAGCGAGATACAGCATGAACGCCAGCGCTACCGGCAGCACGATGACCAGCGAAAATTGTGAGCCGACGGCGAGAGCCAGCGACAATCCCAGCAACCCGATGCGCCGCCAATTCCACAGCACTACTTCACGCGGCGCGTACAGCGTGTGGGCCACGGCGATGGCGGTGAAGATGGTGCCAAACACGCCCCAGGCCGCGCCCACTTCGGGTTCGGCGGACCAGAGTGCGGTGGCGCGGAGGACTCCCGGCGAGAAACAATACAGGGCCAAGGCGACGTATCCGCCGGCGTTGCCGAAAAGCCGACGGGAGACGTACCAGAGAGAAGCTCCCAGCAGCACTCCGAAAACAAGATAAGGAAATGCGGCCAACCGGTGCAATTCACGTACATTTTCCGGCTGGAGCACCGCCGGACTCAGCACCAGTGGCGCCGATGCAGTCAGGTACCAGAGAGGCGAATGGTTGGCGTCGTATTCGCTATTTTCAACCCCTGGCTGAGCCAGCTCGCGCGAAGGAGGAGAATTAGGTTGAGGCGGAAGACCTGAACCGGTTTCCACTACTTCCTGGTGCTTCCAGTACGCAGTACCACGCTGCAGCCTGTAAATCTCTGCGAGTTCCACAGTCCCACGGTGCACGCCTTTTTCCACCAGCCAGAGGCACTGCGCCAGAAACACGAGCAGCAGGCATGCGGCCAGCCCCTGCGGCCGGCCAAATCGTTCGCGGTTGAAGAATCGGAGCATGGAGAACCGGCGAGTGTTTTACCATGGCGGGGTACGAATCGGGAAACTTCCGCACGATGGACGAACCAAAAGACAGTGCGCCTGATCAACTCGACGAGATTTCTTCACCGCCCGGTCCGCCCGCCATCGCGTCCGGTGCTGGCCTGGGTTTCGCGTCGACGAAGCTGTCTCCCCTAGAAGAAAGGATGCAGAAGGTATTCATGGGGCGGAATGGACTTCGCCCGATATGGCGCCTGGTGCTCTATTTGCTCATCTACCGCGCCCTGCGATTCTGCCTGTTCGTCCTGCTTGCCTACAGTATGTCCGACGCGTTGTTCCTGTGGCGGCAGACCGCCGCCGAGTTGGGACTTGCGATCATCGCGCTGGCCCCTGCGCTGCTGATGTCGCCGATCGAAGGCCGGGCATTCACCTGTTACGGCCTGCCGCCAGGCAAGGCTTTTGGCAAGCTTTTCTGGGTGGGCGCGCTGTGGGGAATCATGTCGCTCACTCTGCTGTTGCTGGCGTTACGAGGGGCCCACGCTTTCTATTTTGGGACAGTCGTCCTGCATGGTGCGCGCGCACTGAAGTTTGCTCTGTTCTGGGCAATGTTCTTCCTGATCGTGGCTTTCTACGAAGAATTCTTCACTCGCGGGTATACCCAGTTTACCCTGACCGAAACAGTTGGCTTCTGGCCGGCGGCGATTCTGCTTTCTCTGGGCTTCGGGGCGCTGCATCTGGAGAATCCGGGAGAAAGCTGGGTGGGCATTCTCGGCGCCATGGTGATCGGCTTCTTCTTCTGCCTTACCTTGCGGCGCACCGGGAGCCTCTGGTTTGCGGTTGGCTTTCACGCCGCGTGGGACTGGGGCGAGAGCTACTTTTATTCTGTCCCTGACAGCGGAGGCATAGCGCCCGGACACCTGCTGCATTCCTCGCTGCAGGGCCCGCGCTGGCTGACCGGCGGCTCGGTCGGCCCGGAGGGCAGCGTCTTTCTCTTCGTGCTGCTGGCGCTGCTTTGGATCGTGTTCGATCGGGTGTATCCCGAGGTGAAGTACCCGGAGGAGACGGCGAAAGAGATTTCAGATTCTGGGCCACCGCCCTAAACCCGTAGCGCCGGTATCCTGCCCCCGCGGGCGGGCAAGATGCCCGCCCGGCTGCCGGCGAGGCGCCGGCGATACGTTCCCTACCACGAGTAGTGAACGGTGTAGGTCACCACCTGCTCTCCATCGGGCGCGACGGTCACTGGAAATTCCACGGTTTGCGCATTGGTCTTACGTGACTCCTGCGACTGCTCGCTTAACTTCCAGTTAGTCCAGCGATACAAGTGTTCGACCACACGCACCGTCACCGCTTCCTTCTTGTGATTACGTACCCGGATTTCAAAAGACTCGTCCATCCAGTTATGCGCGGAGTCAACACGGTAGTTGGTGCGCTTGCGCTCGCCCACGACGTCGAACGAGTTGCCGGTAAAGATACGGATGGTTTCGTCCTTTGGCGTATGATCGATTGCGTTTTCACCGACAAATTCCAGGTGCCCGTCGGTGTCGCGGCGATAGAAGCGAAGTTTGCCCTTGGGCAGCGCAATGCCGAGATGGTTGACTTCGGCATTCTTGAACTCCTCCATCACCCACACCTTGGGATTGGACTGCGTGCCATAACTCTGGTCTTGGCGGATCTGGTCCATGTTGTAGTAGCCGTACTGCGCCACTTGCGCGCCGTCGTACACGTAGAGCCGCTGCGCGTGAATGCCGGTCGAGCGTACAAATTCCACCTGCTTGGTCTCCTGATCATGCAGCGTCGTCGGCCGCGCCAGAGAGTAGAGATGGAATTCATCGAACGATTTCTCGCGGACGGTTGGTGCCATCGCTTCATCCGCCGACACCATCTTGGCTGCGGCGTAGGCACGGTTGGCGAGAGTTCCCGGCTGAATCTTGTTGACGTCGCCGGCCATCAGCTTGATGTTCGCGTTCTCAAACGTCTTGCCGCTCTGGTTGCGCATGGTGATCCAGCCCACCATGTCGAGCAGATCCGTCTTCGACTTTGGATTGTCGGATACCACTAAGTTGTAATCGGCCTGCCAGCTCATACCGCTGGCGACGTAGGAAATTTCCGCATCGAACTTGCCGGGGTCGTTAGTTTGCAAGAGCCAGCTTAAAGTTGGTTTGAGCACGGTGTCGCCGGAGAGCGCCGGAAACAACGGCTGTCCGGGAAGTCCGAAGCGCAGCACGCCATCCACTTCGATGATGGGCTGAGTGAAAGACGGTTGCTGATAATTTTGCGCATAGTAGCTGCTGGGAATGTAACCGCTGCGGACGACTTTACCCTTGATGATCTCCTGTTTGTCGGCACGCTGAACCAAGAAGTCAATCGTCTTGCCTTCATAGAACGAGAGCAGCAGTTCCTGCGAGATGGGATCGTTGCGATAATTCTGCTCGAGGACCTGCAAGCTGCGCCCGGCGGGATCGCGCAGGATGACGGAATCCGGCTCCAGATGTGCAGCAATGCCGGCAAACTCGGCATGGTTCACTCCCGGCCTGAGGTCGAGCGGCACGTATTCACGCGCCACAAAAAAATTCTGGTTGTAGATGGTGAGTGCGGGCTGGTTGCTGTTGTCGGCAGCTTTCTCCTGTCCAACCGCGGCACCGCACAGCAAGAGCATGATCAGCAGCAACTTCTTCATTGTCGTTTCCCCTTTTCAGTGGACGGTAAGGAGGGGATTGTCCGTCCTATCTGAAGAACGTGGGGTGTGGGGAAACTTGCAGGGAGTTTTTAACCACGCAGGGCGCAGGGGACACGGAAGTAATCGCTGGTAACCTAGGCATTCTGTCATCCTGAGCGCAGCAGGCGCGCTCGCTTGCAAACCGGCCTGGGAATCGAAGGACCCCTGTGTAGGCAGGGCTTCTTACGCTCCTTCGGAGCTTGGCGTGTGTCCTCTTTCTACACCAGGGCTTACGCCCTGGGCTATATTCGGGGTACAGACCGGTCACATTCCTTCGCCGTTTCGCGGCTGGGAGTTGTGATTGGACCAGGCACGCGGCCCTAAAAATCTGCTCTTCCACGGCGCTGCCAGCAAGAAATGGAACGGGCGACCCGAACAGTCTGTTACGAAACACTAGGCGGCCCTAGTAAGTAATGAGAAGATGCCCTCGCGGGAGCGAGGGCATTTTTTATGGCGTATGTGCGGGGTGAGGCGCGGGAGCAGGCGACGATGTTTCCCGTGACGCTGGACGAACTGATCCCATCCGATCACATGTGTCGAGTGATCGAGGCGTTTGTAGGTCGACTGAACATGACCAAGCTCGGCTTTATGCGGGCGGAGCCAGCCGAGACCGGGCGTCCGGGCTATGATCCGCGCGATCTGCTGAAGCTATATTTGTACGGCTACTTGCAGCAGGTACGGTCGTCGCGGCGGTTGGAAGCCGAGTGCCAGCGCAACGTGGAAGTAATGTGGCTGTTGGGACGCTTGCAGCCTGACTACAAGTCGATCGCCGAGTTCCGGCGGATGCACAGCCAAGCGGTGACGGAAGCGGGAGCGGAGTTGGTGCGGTTCGCGCGCTCGGTAGGGTTGGTGCGTGGCGAGACGGTGGCCGTCGACGGTTCAAAGTTCCGGGCCGTCAGCAGCGCGAAGCGAGTGCGCGAACGCGATGCGGTGAAGCGCTACCTGGAGCAACTGGACGCAGCCGACGAGCAAGACGAGGTGGTCATCGATCCGAGCGCAGTGCAAGCGGCGCTGGAGAAGCTGAAAAACGATCCCGAGCCGGAAGCGCGCTTCATGCGCGGACAGGGCCCGGCCTACAACGTGCAAACGGCGGTGGATGTCGAACACGCGCTGATCGTAGCGCACAAAGTCACCGATACAGCCGGCGATAATAGTCTTCTGCTGCCCATGGCCGAGGCGGCCCAGGAGGCGCTGGGCCATCCGGAATCGCTGCGCGTGGTGGCCGACGCAGGTTACTCGAACGGCGAGCAGGCCGAGGCTTGTGAAGCCAAGGGCATCGTGCCGCACGTGCCGGTGACGCGCGCGGTCAATAACCAGGGAGACGGCACGCTGTTCGACCGCCGCGAGTTTCACTACGACGAGAAGACCGACACTTTCTGCTGCCCGGCGAACCAGACCCTGATACGCAAACAGCTCTCCCGCAAAGATCGCGCTGTCTACTATGCCGCCCAGCCTGACGTTTGCGGCGCCTGTGGGCTGAAGGTGCGCTGTACGAATGGTAGCCATCGTTTGGTCTCGCGACATCTGCACGAAGAGGCATTCCGCCGCATGCAGCAACGAGCGACGCCGGAGATGATGCGGTTGCGGCGATCGACGGTGGAGCATCCCTTTGCTTCACTGAAGTACCGCATCTTCGGACATCCGCGCTTCCTCCTGCGCGGATTAAAAGGAGCGCAGACCGAAATCAGCCTGGCTGCGATGGTCTACAACCTGAAACGCATGCTGAACGTGCTGGGAGGAACCCGCTTGCGAGCGGCACTGGTATCCTAACCACCGCATTCGTTCCCACCAGAACCTCAAAGCAAAAAAAACGATGTCCGGATCTCCCGAACATCGCTTCTTAAATATTTAAGGCCGCCCGTTTCGTAACAGACTGCGAAGGCCGCCCGTCCGATCTGCTATTGATCCGTGAGGATGCGCGTGAATCCGTGGCTCAAATTTCTAGATATCCAGGTTCTTCACGTCCAGCGCGTTGTCTTCGATGAACTTGCGCCGGGCTTCGACGTCTTCGCCCATCAGCGTGCTGAAGATGGTTTCGCACTCGGCCAGGTCTTCGAGCTTTACCGAGAGTAGCGTACGGCGCTCGGGATCCATAGTGGTTTGCCAGAGCTGTTCGGAATTCATTTCACCCAGGCCCTTGTAGCGGGTCTTCTCATAGCCGCGACTGCCCGCTTCTTTCACGTAGTCAAACAGTTCGCGGACATTCGCCTTCTCGACAATCTCGGGCTCTGCCGATCTCTTTCTGGCGGCAACTCTCGGCGCTTTCTTTTCCGCCTTTGTGTCTGCCTCTTCGCCTTCAGCCGCAGATTCTTCAGCGCCATCACCGGCTGGAGTCGCGTCGGTGATGGTCTCGATCACGAACGGCGGCTCCATGTAGGGTTCGACCTGCTTGAACTTTGACAGCAGTTGACGGTACTCGGCGGTCGAAGCCAGCTCCCAGTTGATGAGATGTTCGGCGCCCTGGGAGTTGACGTATTTCACTTCCCAGAGGTTGTGCTCTTCGTCGAAGCGCGACTCGACACTCTTGAAATCGCGCTCTTTCTGCAGCTTCTTCAGCTCTTTCTCCAGTTTCTCGATCTTTTTCGGCGCGGCTTTCTTGTCGCCTTCGAAGTCGGTCCGCTTGGAAAGATCGAGCCGCGGCAGCAGCTCGACAATCTTTTCGTCGCGCAGGCGCTTGTTCACCTTGTCGAAGAAAGCGAAATATTCTTTCAGGCCGCTGGCGAATTTTGACAGGCCGGCGCCTTCGAGCTTGGCTGCGCCTTCACCGTAGCGAACAATTATGCTGTCGGCGGCGCGCTTCAGGATGATCTTGTCGAGCGCGTCGTCGTCCTTGATGTACTGCAGGGTCTTGCCCTTCTTGATCGAGTACAGCGGCGGCTGCGCGATGAATACGTTGCCGCGCTTGATCAACTCCTGCATATGGCGGAAGAAGAACGTAAGCAACAGGGTGCGGATGTGGCTTCCGTCCACGTCGGCGTCGGTCATCAGGATGATCTTGCCGTAGCGCAGCTTGGCGAAATCGAAGTCGTCCTTGCCAATGCCCGTACCGAGGGCGGTAATCATGGCGCGAATTTCCTCGTGCCCGAGCATCTTGTCGTAGCGCGCTTTCTCGACGTTAAGGATTTTTCCTTTCAACGGAAGGATGGCCTGGAAGCGCCGGTCACGGCCCTGTTTGGCCGTGCCACCGGCGGATTCTCCCTCGACCAGAAACAGCTCGCAGCGTTCCGGCTGCCGTTCCGAACAATCCGCCAGCTTGCCGGGGAGTCCGCCGCCGTCGAGTGCGCCCTTGCGTCGGGTAAGATCGCGGGCCTTGCGCGCGGCTTCGCGCGCGCGCGAGGCCTCAATGGCTTTGTTGATGATCTTTCGTCCGACGGTTGGATTCTGCTCGAGATACGCACCCAGCCGCTCGTTTACGAATGCCTGGACGACGCCGGCGATATCGGAATTCAGTTTGCCCTTGGTCTGTCCTTCAAACTGGGGTTGCGGCAGCTTCACGCTGATGACCGCAACTAGGCCTTCGCGCACGTCGTCGCCGGTAAGATTTTCCTTTACGTCCTTGAACAAGCCCATCTGCTGTCCGGCGTAATTGATGGTCCGGGTCAGGGCCATGCGGAAGCCGGAGAGGTGCGAGCCTCCGTCCACCGTATTGATGTTGTTAGCGAAACTGAACACCGATTCCGAGTAGGAGTCGTTGTACTGCAGCCCGATCTCCATGACTACGCCGCTGCGCTCGGCTTCCATGTAGATGGGTTTGTCATGCAGGACCTGTTTGCCGCGGTTCAAATGCTTGATGAACTCGGCGATTCCGCCGTTGTATTTGAACTCAACTGATTTCGCTTCGCCGGTCTTGGCGTCAGTGGTGCGCTCATCGGTGAGCGTGATCAACAGGCCTTTGTTCAGGAACGCCAGTTCGCGCAGGCGCTGCGCGAGCGTGTCGAAGTTGTATTCGGTGGCGGTGAAGATGCTTCGATCGGGCAGGAAATGAACTTTGGTTCCCGTCTTCGCCTTGACCGCGCCGGTCTTTTTAAGCTTGCTGGTGGGTTCGCCCTTTGAATAAGTTTGCTCCCAGGTAAATCCGTCGCGCCAGATTTCGAGATCCAGCTCCTCGCTCAGGGCGTTCACGCAGGAGACGCCAACGCCGTGCAATCCGCCGGAAACTTTGTAAGAAGAGGAGTCGAATTTGCCGCCGGCATGCAGCTTGGTCATCACGACCTGCGCGGCGGGAACTTTCTCGCCGTCAATCTCCATCGAGTCAACGGGAATGCCGCGGCCGTTGTCCACGACCGTAATGGAGTTGTCGAGATGAATGGTGGCTTCGATCTTGTCGGCGTGACCGGCAAGCGCTTCGTCCACCGAGTTGTCCACCACTTCATAGACCAGATGGTGCAAGCCCATCTCGCCGGTCGAACCGATGTACATGGCGGGACGTTTTCGCACCGCCTCCATGCCGCCAAGCACTTTGATGGAGTCGGCGTTGTAGTCGCCATTGCCCCCGTTGATTGCGGAGAGCTTCCCGTTTTTTTCCTTGGTTTCGTCGATGGGAGTGATTTCTTTCGTAGCCATTCAGCTCCGTGGAAAGGGCCGGGCGTGGGTCTGAGCCGGCGTCCTTTTCCGATGCCCTGGAATTTGCCTCAAATTACTGAAATTATTAACACTTACGGCTTCCGAGGTTGTATCTAATTGTACCACGCAAACGGCTATTTTTCGAACCCCGAATCGGCTGGGTAAACCACGCATTTTGAGGGGCTCTTTCTGTAGGCGCGAGCGTCCCCGCTCGGGCGGAACTTATAGGTGACCAGGCCTGCGTTCACTTCCCCACGGGAGGGACGCCCGCGCCTACATTGTCAGCGCACGAGATCGGCCTGACCTGATAGCATATTGCCAGGAGATCCCTGCCAAGCATGAGTGTACCTGTATCCCAGATGTGGACGGTGGCCAGCTATGTCATCCGGCAGAAGCTCGCCCGGCGAAAGCAGTATCCGCTGGTGCTGATGCTGGAGCCGCTATTCCGCTGCAACCTGGCCTGCGCCGGCTGCGGCAAGATCCAGTACCCGGCCCACGTCCTCAAGCGCCAGCTGACCCCAGAGGAGTGCTTCCGGGCAGTGGATGAGTGCGGCGCCCCGGTGGTTTCGATCCCGGGTGGCGAGCCCCTCATGCACCCCGAAATCGACCAGATTGTCGAAGGCCTGGTGGCCCGCAAAAAGTACATTTACCTGTGCACCAACGCGTTGCTGCTGAAGGAAAAGATCCATCTCTTCAAGCCGACCAAGTACTTGACCTTCAGCGTGCACCTGGACGGGCAGAAAGAGCACCATGACTTCGCGGTCTGCCGCGAGGGCGGATACGACATCGCGGTGGACGGGATCCGAGAGGCCCTGCAACGCGGCTTCCGGGTCACCACCAACACCACGCTGTTTGACGGAGCCGACCCCAAGAGCGTGCGCGCCTTCTTTGACGACATGATGGAGCTGGGCATCGAAGGCATGATGCTTTCCCCCGGCTACTCCTACGAAAAGGCTCCCGACCAGCAGCACTTCCTGGGACGCGCCCGCACTCGGCGGTTGTTCCGGGCGATTCTTTCCAATCGCGACAAGAACTGGCGCTTCAATCTGTCGCCGCTTTTCATGGAATTCCTTATGGGCAAGCGGCACTACGCCTGCACCGCGTGGGGAATGCCGACTTACAACATTTTCGGCTGGCAGAAGCCCTGCTATCTGCTGCAGGACGGTTATGCCGACACCTTCGAAGAGCTGATCCGCGAAACCGCGTGGGAGTCGTACGGCACGGAGTCGGGCAATCCGCATTGCGCCAACTGCATGGTCCACAGTGGCTATGAAGCGTCCGCAGTAAATGACACTTTCGGTTCGCTCGAAGGCTTTTTCGCCACCGTCAAGGGCACGCTGTTCACTCGCCACCGCGATGAGGACGCTTTGCGTCTGCTAGACGAGCCAGTGGAACCGGCCCATGCGCTGGTGCAGATTGCTACCCAGAGCGAGTCGCTCCAGGAGACCCGGGCGTGACCGGAAAAGCCGCCGGGCACGTTCATCCTGAGCCTACTCCCCCAGACGCGCTCGAAGTCTCTCCGGGATGGGAGCACGAGAAGCTTGAGGGCTGGGTTCCGGCACTAGCGTCAGAAGAAGAAACCCGCAAAGCTCTCGAAAAGGCATTCGACTACCGCGGCGATGTGACCATCACGCGCAAGAACGGAACCACGGTTGAAGGCTATATCTTTGATCGCAAGAGTGGGCCGACTTTGGCGGAGTCCCTGGTGCGAGTGCTGCCTCGGACTTCTAACCAGCGCGTGATGATCGCCTACTCGGATATCGCCGCCCTGGCTTTCACTGGGCGCGATACTGCGGCAGGTAAAAGCTGGGAAGCCTGGGTCAAAAAGTACGTGGAAAAGAAAGCCGCCGGCGAGAAGCACATCGGGCTGGAGCCGGAAAGGCTGGAATAGTCCGAGCAAGTGTGGGGCGGACAAGAGTGTCCGCCCCACACGAGGTCAGTGTCCTGGTTTTCGCGTTGCGAAGCTTAGCTTCTCGATCAGTTCACTCACTTCATCTTCGCTCCCGGCGATGAAGGTGAACGAAACTGCGTATCCCTTCTGCAACCAAACCAGGGATGTCTGGCGCATGGTGAGTGTCCCCCGCGTTTTGCTGAAGTCTCCGCGCACCAGCCTGGTTGTCCCAACCGAAAACTCGTGGGGATCTCCGTCTGTCTTGGCCCCTTTGGCTATGCTCACTGCGGTCAGAGCGGCGAAATATTCGGCTGCGGTCTTAGCCCCGGCGGAAAGGGGCTCAGCCGCGATCACAACAGCGGAATTTATCGAGTCGCCAGTTGCTTCCGGAGGCCGTTCGAAGATGGTAAGCAGCACCCGGGACGTGGCTGCCTCGGCAGAGTCGTCCTGCATATTGGCGGTGCGATCCACCCAGCCGTAAGGCAATTTGTAGCTGAATCCGAAAGCAGAGTTGCGGTACACGCCCCCGCTGATCGCGCCAGCCTCGGGAACCGCAGACCTTGCCTGGTCAGGAGGCTTGGAGGAAGGGGAAGCAGGCTGTTGCGCCCAGAGCACCGCGGCGAAGGACAACACGAGGACGCCAGCCGGGAATCGGGCCATCCCTCATGTTACGCCATGCCTTCGGCTCTAACAGCCTGCGCGGTGGCAGGCTCTCTTGTACGCCGCCTTTAGCCATGAACTGCCTTGGTCAGCCAGGACTCTTTCGAAGAAGGGCTTCATTCCGCCGCCCAGATTTCTACTCTGTGCCGGCGCTCCTCACGCCGCCTTACCGAGCACGGGCTGGGTGCAGAAGCCGCAGCGCCGCGCGTCGATGGGAATCTCGCTCAGACATTCGGGACACTTCTTGGTCGTAGGATCAGCCGGTGCCGGGGCTTTACGCATGCGCGCGACCAGGGCATTGATGGGCGTCACCACAAAGAAATACACGGCCGCCGCCACCAGTACGAATGACACCGCGGCGTTAATGAAATCGCCCACTGGAAACGGGGTTCCGTTGATGGTAAAGCTGATGGACGAGAAATCCGGCTTGCCGACGAGGGCCGCGATCAGGGGAGTAAGCAGGTCTTTAGTGAAAGCCGTTACGACCGAACCGAAGGCCGCGCCAATGACCACTCCAACCGCCAGATCGACTACATTACCCCGAAGAATGAATTGCTTGAAGCCGCTGAGCATGGGAGGAACCTCCAAAACGCAAGGGGGCTAATTTACGGCGTCAGCGCGGGCTAGGTCAAGTTGAAGCTTGTGTGGTGCGAGCGTCATTGCCGGCGCTCTTGAAGGTGATTTTTGCTCTGAAATTGCAGTTACCGAAGCAGCCAGACGAAGTCCGACGAGCAAAGTCACAGGCGGCGGCCGTGGGCGCCCGCCCCACATGGCCTGGTCAGATCCGCATGGGCATGACGATGTAGCGGTACTTGTAGTCTTCACTGTCGGCGGGACGGAGCTGGCCCGCGGATTGAGGGTCTTTGAACTCGAGTTTCACATCGCCGGCACCGACTGCCTTCAGGAAGTCCAGAATGTATTGGGCGTTGAAACCGACCGTGAGCGAGTCGCCCTGGTAGCCGGTTTCGAGCGAGTCTTCCGATTCACCGGTTTCGGTCGAGGAGGCCGACAATTTCACTTCGCCCTTTTCGAGCCGCAGGCGGACAGCCCGCGAGCGCTCGTCGGCGAACTGGGCGACGCGGGAGATGGCCGCGCTCAAGTCATTGCCGGGAAGCGTGACGCTCTTGTTGTTATCTTTGGGCAGAACAGCTTCGTAGTTCGGGAACTGGCCGGTGAGTTGGCGCGAGGTCAGCAAGCGCTGTCCGATGCGGAAGTAGAGTGTGGACTCGTCTTTCGCGAACTCGATGGTTTCCACGTCGGTGGAATCGAGCAACGAGCGCAACTCATCCATGGCTTTTTTCGGGATGAGGGTTTTCAGCTCTCCGGAAACACCTTCGAACCTTTCGCCGCCGCGTTCGATGTGCGCCAAGCGGTGTCCGTCGGTCGCCACCATGGTAATGGACTCCGGCTTCAGCACCATCAGCGCGCCGTTCAAGGTGTAGCGCGATTCCTCGCTGGCGATGGCGAAACCGGTCTTGGCAATCATCGACCGCAATACCTGAGCTGGAATCTTCACCGCCCCAACCGTGGGAAATATCGGAAGAGTGGGGAAATTCGAGCGTGCCATCCCCACCATCTTTGTGTTCGATCGTCCACAACGGATGCTGATCCAGTGATTCTCCAAAAGTTTGATGGTGATATCGGCGTCCGGCAGCAGCTTTACATAGTCATGCAACTTGCGGGCGGGGATAGTACAGGAGCCTTCCTTTTTCACCTTGGCATTGCACACGGTGCGCAGGCTCAGATCGAGGTCAGTCGCGGTAAGCGAAAGTTTGTCGTTGGAAGCTTCGAATAAGTAGTTGGAGAGGATCGGAATCGTGGTCTTGCGCTCCACCACCCCCTGGGTCGCAGTCAACTCCCGCAAGAGTTCTGATTTGCTGACTGTGATCTCCATGGTGGCGGTCCCCGTGGCTGCAGCCAAAGCTTCTACCGGCATAACCCAAATCTCCCGTCGGGCGGCGCTACTTTGAATACTTCACTTATATCAAAATAAAAACCTATAAAACCAGTAGTAACAGTAGAGGGCTCGGAAAAGTGGAAATCGCGGTCAACCCCACAGACCACCGGCTTCTGCGCCCAATCCTTTATGTCCAAAACTAGCCCCTCCGGCGGAGGAGATGAAAGTATCGTTTGGCCGCGCTTCACGATTGCCACCGGCTCTTGCACAACTTCCACACCTAATTCACAGCGCTGCTCAAGGAAGACTTTGCTGCTGAGTGGAAATCCAAGTGGAAGCCGCGATTCATCCGCCCAACTGCTCGGTCATTTTATTGATCAGCCTGTTCAAATCTTTGTCGGTCTTCCGGGAGACGTCAATCTTGTCGACCGAATGCAGCACCGTGGTGTGATGCTTGCCGCCAAACTGGCGTCCGATCTCCGGCAAGGAAGCCTCGGTGAGATGCTTGGCCAGATACATCGCGATCTGCCGGGGATAGACGATGGCGCGCGAGTTGTTCTTGGCCTTGATCTCGACCAGACGCAATCCAAACTGCTCAGCTACTGCCTTCTGGATCGACTCAATGGTGACCTTACGGGCCTGGGAATCGATAAAATTCTTGAGCACCTGCTGGGTGTAGGGCAGCGTGATCTCGGCACCGATCAGCGAAGAGTGCGCTACCAGGCGGATGAGCGCGCCTTCCAGTTCACGAACGTTGGAGCGGATGTTCGAGGCGATGTAGAGCGCCACGTCGGTAGGCAGGATGACCTTTTCCTGCTCCGCTTTCTTCTGCAGAATGGCAACCTTGGTTTCCAGATCGGGCGGCTGAATGTCGGCGATCAAACCCCATTCGAAGCGGCTGCGCAGCCGGTCTTCGAATTCCGCCAGCTCTTTCGGCGGCCGGTCGCTGGCGATCACAATCTGCTTCATGGACTCGTGCAGCGCGTTGAAGGTGTGGAAGAATTCTTCCTGCGTCCGCTCCTTTTGGGCCAGGAACTGGATGTCGTCTACCAGCAGCACGTCCACGTTACGGAATTTGTCGCGGAAGCTGATCATCTTGTCGTAACGCAGCGAGTTGATCATCTCATTGGTGAACTTCTCGCTGGAGACGTAGCAGATCGCGACCTGCGGTTGCCGGCGCTTGATCTCGTGGCCGATGGCCTGCATCAGGTGGGTCTTGCCCATGCCGACGCCACCGTAGAGGAAAAGCGGGTTGTAAGCTTTCGAAGGACGCTCCGATACCGCCTGGCAAGCGGCGTGGGCGAACTGGTTGCCGCTGCCGATCACGAAAGCGTCAAAGGTGTAGCGCGGATTCAGTTGTGCGGCGCTGTCCCAATCGAAGCGCGACTGCGAGGCATGGGCCGTAGTGGGCGCCAGGTGGGCCGAGAGTCCGCCGTCGTGGCGCACCGGCGTTGAAGCAGGGTCGTCTTCCGGAGTGACGAACTTCACTTCCTGGAATTCCAGGCCGAGATTGTCCAGCGCTTCCTGGATCAGGTCGGCGTACTTGTCTCCGACGTGGCGGAATTCCGCGGTAGGCACACGTACGAAAAGGACAGGTCCGCTGGAGTGGCTGTACTTGGTGGGCTTCAGCCAGGTGTCATACGAATGCCGGTTGATCTTTTTTTCCAGCGCGTCCAGGACGCGCAACCACGGATTGGGGGAGAGGCTAGGACTTGGAACGGACATAAATAAATTTTCGTGGGGCTGTGGCCAGATCAGCGCCCGGTATCAAAATCATTGCAACCGCTATGCTTTCATTTTTCCAGCAACGGCCTTGCTTCCGGGGCCGTTTGCGCTGGGATCAGAAAATTTCTGTAAGCTGGATCAGTCCGGCATACTAGCACAAAATTTTTCCGTCTGCGGGAATCTTGTGAGCGGACTTTTTTCGTTGCCACGATTCAGAACCCTAAGCAAAGCTCCTGTCAAGTGTTCAACTTATAACTGTCGCGCGAGTGGTGCAAAAATGCAATGAGAGTTGGTGTGGGGCGACACTCTTGCCCGCCACTTTTGACTTGGACTCGTGGTTGCAACCCGGATCACGGTCTTCGAACGAGAGCAATTTGCATGGCGTCCCATTCAAACCAAATTCAAAGGCGAGGGACAGCAGGGCCCGCCCCACACGGTCAGCGGGTTTGCCCGCCTGCTCCCAGTCATTTATACTTCTTCTTCGCTTTCAAAGAGACTTAGACCATCAGGAGCAGCGATTTTTCATGCCCAAGCGCACATTCCAGCCCAACCGTCGTCACCGCTCGAAGACGCACGGATTTCTAACGCGGATGAAGACCAAGGCCGGCCGCGCGGTGATTTCGCGCCGGCGCGCCAAGGGCCGCAAGCGGGTGTCAGTGAAGCCCGGCTTCCGTGAGTAGTGCTTTCCCCTTTCCGGAATTCGCGGAAGATTTGCAGCCTGGGTTGAGGCGCGTTGTGAACGCTCTCGCAGCGAATGGCGGCGGCGACCTGTCCGGACCTGGGAAGCGCAGCAACTTCCCCCGCAGCGTCCGCCTTCTCCGCCACGCGGATTTCGAGCGCGTGTACAAACAGGGACGCCGGCATTTCGCCGCCCACATGACCGTGTTTTATTTGCCACGCCCAGTGAATGAAAACGAGGCCGAAGGCGTGCGCGTGGGATTTACCGTTGGGAAGGTGCTGGGCGGCGCGGTGGTGCGCAATCGGATGAAGCGGCGTCTGCGGGAGGCGGTCCGATTGCACGGCATGATTCCATTGGCCATGGATGTGGTGATCAATCCCAAGAAGTCCCTCCTGACCGCCGCGTTCGTCGACCTGCAGCGGGAAGTTCGCCGGGCGTTCGAAGTGATCGAAAAGTCGCCGGGTAAGCCATGAACCAGAGAGCCAGAAACTTCGTGATCTTCCTCTTGCGCGGTTACAAATGGGCGCTCTCTCCGTTTTTGCTTCCGTCCTGCCGGTACGTGCCCACCTGCTCTGAATACGCCATGGAAGCAGTGGACCGCCATGGCGTAATGCGCGGCAGCCTGATGGCGATGTGGCGGGTGTGCCGCTGCCATCCTTTTGTGCAGGGCGGTTACGATCCGGTAGCGAAGTCGCCGGAAACTGGTTCCACCTCGAAATTCAAAGATTACGGCGTAACCAATGCGCCGCCCGCCAGTTGTGCGGTTACCGAGTAGCGAATTTGCCTGAATACAACAATCCTCAGCAAGAACCCGGCATGGAGCGCCGTTTGCTCCTGGTGTTCGCGCTCACGTTCCTGGTCATCATTTTGTTTCAACCCCTGCTGAAAAAGTACTTGCCGCAGTCCGCCGTGCCTGCTCCCGAACCGCCGGCGGCGGCACAGCCTTCCGCTCAAACGGCTGCGTCCTCAGTGCCGCAGGCTTCGGTTGCTGTGACGGGTGTCGGCAAGCAGGCCTCGGCGGAAGCCGAAACCGTGGTCGAAAACGAACTCTATCGGGTTACCTTCACCAACCGCGGAGGCCTGGTCAAATCCTGGGTCCTTAAGACCTACTTCGACGAGCACGGCAAGCCGCTCGAATTAGTCAGCAACGCGGCGCAGAACTACGGCTACCCGATGTCGCTCTGGACTTACGACGAGGCTCAGCGCAACAAGATCAACTCCGCGCTGTATGTCCTGGCATCAGACCACCCGGTGAAAGTCGAGAGAATCGGCGGTGTTTTAACGGCTCCCGCCGAGCTCACTTTCGAATACGCGGATCAGGACGTTGCCGTCCGCAAGACTTTCGGCTTCGATCATACTTATCTCGTACATCTTGAAACCTCGGTGATTTCGAAGGGAAGCCAGGTCACTGCACTTCCCATGTGGCCGGCCGGTTTCGGCGATCAGTCAAGCCCGTCGTCCTATGCGGCCAGCCGCATTGAGCACCAGTACAATGATAAGACCGAGCGCCTCGATATCAAGAAAATCAGCGGCGGGGCCACGGTCCAGGGTCCTTTCAATTGGGCCGGAGTAGTTGACCAGTATTTCGCAGCGGTCTTTCTGCCTGACGACATCCAGAACGCGGCCATGGTCACGCTGCGGCATCAGGTTGATGTGCCGAGGGATGCGCGCAGTCCCAAGCCAGGAGAGACGATCAAAGCCGACGTTCTCGGAGTCGGCGTCGGCAGTCTTCGCGGTCCCAGCGTAGAGCGCCTCTACGTCGGACCCAAGTCACTCGGAGTGCTCGAGTCCGTAGCCGTGCCGACTCTAACGGGCGCGCCCCCGGACTTGCGGGGCTTGATCAACTTTGGTTTCTTCGGCGTGATCGCCCGCCCGTTGTTCCTCTGGCTTAAATGGACCTACGGGTGGATTCATAATTGGGGCTGGGCCATCGCCATCCAGACACTCATTATCAACCTGGCCCTGCTGCCGTTGCGCATCTCCAGCATGAAGTCGGCGCTCAAGATGCAGAAGGTGGCGCCGCAGATCAAAGCCATTCAGGAGAAGTACAAGAAGTACAGCATGCGCGATCCGCGCAAGCAGGAGATGAACCAGGAAGTCTCTGCCCTCTACAAAGCGGAAGGTGTAAATCCGGTGGGCGGCTGCCTGCCCATGGTCATCCAGATGCCGTTCCTGTTTGCCTACTACAGCATGCTGGGCGCCGCGCTGGACTTGCGGCAAGCGCCCTGGCTCTGGATCCGCGATCTATCGTCGCCCGACCCGTGGCATCTATTGCCCATCGGCATTATCATCACCATGCTGCTTACGCAGCGCATGACGCCGCAACCGGGGATGGACCCGTCGCAGCAAAAAATGATGACCTTCATGATGCCGCTAATGCTGGGCGTCATCAGCTGGAACCTGGCTGCAGGCTTGTGCCTGTACTGGTCCGAGGGCAACCTGATCGCGTTGGCGCAACAGTCGGTGATGAACCGTACCAGCCTGGGCCGTGAGATGAGGGAGATTGCGTTGAAGAGGGCGAGGAAGAAAGAGAAATAGAGATTCTAGCTACTAGCTGCTGGCTTCGAGCCGAACCTTGGCTTGAGGCGTTAGCTAGAAGCTAGTAGCCAGGAGCTAGAAGCTGTGTCCATTCCCGACAAAATCGCCGCCGCCAACAAGATCAACGATCTGCTGAAGGGGATTGTCGCCAATGGCGGATTGCGCCTGAAGTACCGCATCACCGTTGACCCGCCGCTGGCTGAGCAGCGGGACTGGGAGCGTCCCGAAATTCTGGTGGAGTTCGTCGGGCCGGACTCGCCGCTGCTGTTGGAGCGAGGTGGCGAGTTGCTGCGCTCGATCGAATTTCTGGCGCTCGAAATGCTCCGCCTACCGGGCAACGAGCATGAGAAAGTCTGTTTCGACTGCATGAACCATCGTGGGATGCGGCTCGAAGAGCTGCGTCTCGCCGCTGGCGTGGCCGCCGAAAAAGTGCGCAAGACAAAAATGCCGTACGAGTTTGCGCCCATGTCATCGCGGGAGCGCCGCATCGTCCACCTGGCTCTGCGCGAACAAAGCGATTTGCGCACCCAGAGCGAAGGCGAAGGCTTGCGTCGGTATGTGGTTGTATATCCGGAGAACTACAAGCCCGCCGTCGGCAAGACTGCGCGAAAGACCCTTCCTTAATTCGTCGGCGCGGACGTCGATGCGTTATCCGACTTTCCGCGTCGCTTCCTCGACCCCTTCGTGTCAGCGTCCCGTCTTGACGTCGGAGACGAAGCCTCGCACCGGAATGTGCCGCGGAATCCAGGGATGAGACTTTATCCGCTCCACCTGTATTCGCAAGTTCTCCTCTAGATCATCGAAGGCGTGGAAATGCGCCGGCACGACTGGATATGATCCTGTTTTCTGCTCCAGTTACGTGCGCAGGGCTTCGTCCTTGAAAGTCGCCATGCCGCAATCGGTGTGATTGATGACGATGAACTCCCGCGTGCCCAGCAGGTGGTGCGAAATAATGAGCGACCGCAGTGCATCTTCTGTCGCGATCCCACCCGCGTTGCGGATAATGTGCGCCTCGCCAGTCTTCAGCCCACAAAACTGTTCGACCGTAAGTCGCGCATCCATACAGGCCAGGATCGCGAGCTTGCGCGACGGCGGCATAAAGAGATGGCCGAGTTTGAAATCGCGGGCGTAGGCTTCATCGGCATTCAGCACTTCTTCGGTGACGGACATGGATTCTCCTCTGAATTGTGTTGGAAGACTATAAAGAAACCTCACGAGGCGGCACAACTTCACCGGGTTTACGCGAAGTTGAGGCTGCGACTCCCTGCTGCACCCGCTACAATCTCCCCGTGAACCTTGACGACACCATCGTCGCCATCGCCACGCCGCCCGGCCGCGGCGGGATTGGCATAGTCCGCCTCGGCGGACCAGAGGCGCGCAGCATCGCTGCTCCCATGCTGCGCTTGAAACATGATCTCCAGCCAGGACGAGCGGTGTTTGGAGAGCTTATCGAACCATGTGGCCGTGGGCGACTCGCCCGCGAGGAGGCCGCCTCGGACCCCGAGGCCCTTGCCGCAGAAAAAAATCCGCGCGCGAGTCGCCCGCGACCACATGGACCACACAGTCATGAACAGCGCATCGATGAAGTGGTTGTCACCTATTTCGCCAAGCCTCATTCCTATACCACCGATGACGTCGTCGAAATCTCCGCCCACGGCTCGCCCGTGGTCTTGCGCCACGTGGTCGAGCTGGCTTTGGCCCGCGGCGCACGGCTCGCCGAACCCGGCGAGTTCACCATGCGCGCGTTCCTTAACGGACGCATCGATCTTACCCAGGCGGAAGCCGTTCGCGATCTCATCGAGTCGCAGACGCTCTATCAGGCCAAGGTGGCAGCCCAGCAGCTCGACGGCTCACTCTCTCGCCGGCTGCAGCCCATCAAGCAAAAATTGGTAGAACTGATCGCTCTGCTCGAAGCCGGCATTGACTTTGCCGAGGACGATGTCTCAGTCCTTCCGGCCGAACAGATCCTCGATCAGATTTCCGCGGTTCGCACGCCGTTGCAGCAGTTGTCCTCATCTTTCGCTTACGGGAAGCTCGTCCACGAGGGATTGACGTTGGCTATCGTGGGCCGGCCTAACGTGGGCAAGTCGAGCCTGTTCAACCGCCTGGTCGAAATGGATCGCGCCATTGTCACCGCCACGCCCGGAACTACTCGCGACCTGGTGACTGAGACGGTTGCGCTCGGCGGTATTCCCGTCAAGCTTGTAGACACGGCGGGCATTCGCAGGGCTTTGGATGAAGCGGAGGGCATCGGCATTCGCAAGTCCAGGGAAGCTCTTGCCGACGCAGATCTGGTGCTGGTCGTGCTGGATTCCTCGGAACCGGCGGAGGACGAAGACAACCGGCTGCTTGCACTGGTCGCGCACAGGACCGCAATTCTGGTCGAAAATAAGGTGGACAAAATCAGTTCACAGTTTCAGGTTCCCGGTTCTCAGTTGCCGAGGGTGCAGGTGTCGGCACTGACTGGGGAGGGCATTCCCGAGCTGCGGGCAGAGATTCTGCGTCAGGTGGGGGGAGAATTGGAAGGAAAAGGCGAAACTGGCTTCCTCACCACCACCCGTCATGAGGGCCTGGTGCGCGACTCATTGGCCGGGCTGGATGCCGGCGTGGTCGCGGTGTATGGCAAAGTCCCGCACGAGATGCTCCTGCTCGATCTTTACAACGCTCTGCGTCCGCTCGACGAAATTACCGGAGCCACCACCAACGATGACATTCTGAATCTGATCTTCAGCAGGTTCTGCATCGGAAAGTAGGATTATTTCGAGAGCATGGCCAGAGCTTCTCTAAACAACCCGTCGAAGGGCCCCGTTTTGCCGTTCCTGGAGACCGCGGCCAAGGTCTTCTCCGCCGCTGCCTGTTGATATCCGAGATTCATCAACGCAGAGAGCACGTCTTGCTCGACCGCACTCAGGCTGGGTGTGGCGGGAATCTCTCCGGCCTTTTCAACGGTCAGCTTATCGCGCAATTCGAGGACCATGCGCTCGGCAGTTTTCTTGCCGATGCCAGGAATTCGGGTGAGCCGTGCGATATCGTTGCCGCGAATGGCGTTGACCATCTCGTCGGCCGCCATGCCGCTGAGAATCGTGATGGCGAGCTTCGGTCCAATGCCGCTCACGGTGATCAGCTTTTCAAACAGCGTCTTCTCGGCGGGACGCAGAAATCCGTAAAGCGCAATCATGTCTTCCCGCACATGAGTGTGGATGTGGAGCGCAACCTCGCCTCCCGCGCCCGGCAACGCGGAAAAGGTAGGAATGCTGATGGTGACGTCATAGCCAACGCCGCCAGTCTCAACAATAGCCTGGTTGGGATGCTTCGCCAGCAGCTTTCCGCGGAGATGGGCAATCATAGGAGACCAGTCGTCCGTCGTCGGTCCTCAGTCGTCAGTCTAAACCTGGATGTTGCTGAAGACGGCCGACCGACGACTAGAACAAAGAGCTCTGCTTGCGGTTCGGTGTGATTCCGAAATGCTCGTACGCCAACTGGGTCGCGACGCGTCCGCGCGGCGTGCGATTCAGAAACCCGATCTGGATCAGAAACGGTTCGTAGATTTCTTCAATTGCATCCTGCTCCTCGGCCAGGGCCGCGGCCAAAGTGTTTACACCCACTGGTCCGCCCTGATACTTCTCGATGATGGTCAGCAACAGCTTGCGATCCACCTCGTCGAAGCCGTGACGATCAACTTCCAGCATCAGCAACGCAGCCTGGGCCGTTGGCAGGTCGATTTTTCCGGCGCTGCGCACCTGGGCAAAGTCCCGCACCCGGCGCAGCAAGCGGTTGGCGATGCGGGGAGTTCCACGGGACCGGCTGGCAATCTCAAGCGCACCGGCGTCGTCGATTTCAACCCCAAGAATTTCCGCTGACCGCTCCACAATAATGCGCAAATCTTCGTGGGTGTAGAACTCCAGCCGGAGCACGATGCCGAAACGCGAACGCAATGGCGATGAGAGCAGGCCGGCGCGGGTGGTCGCGCCAATGAAGGTGAAGGGCTTCACGTCCATGGTGTGCGTGCGCGCGGATGGCCCTTGCCCGATCATGATGTCCAGCTTGTAGTCTTCTAGCGCGGAATAGAGCAGTTCCTCCAGCGCTGGCTGCAAGCGGTGCACCTCGTCGATAAAGAGCACTTGCTTGTCGCGGAGATTGGTCAGGATGGCAGTGAGGTCGCCCTTGATTTGCAGGGTTGGACCGGAAGTCTGCTGAAAGGGCACGGCCAGTTCGTTGGCGATGATGGTGGCGAGAGTAGTCTTGCCGAGACCGGGCGGACCATACAGCAAAACGTGATCCAACGCCTCGCCGCGTGATCGGGCGGCTTCAATGGCGACGGCCAGGTTTTCTTTGACCTTGGGCTGACCGATGAACTCTGCCAGTCGCTGCGGCCGCAGTTTCAACTCAAACGATGAATCGTCCTCGACCGGCGCCGCCGACACCAGTCGCTGCTTCAGATCGGGAATGTTCCTGGCGGTAGCCACTGACTGGATGGTAAGGCGAAAAGGGAAATTGGGCAATTGTTTGTGGCGGGCACCGGAGCGATCGTGTGGGGCGGACCCTCTTGTCCGCCGCCTTTGCAGTTGATTGTTGCTTTGCGATCTTGCCAGCCTGGTTGCTCAAAGCTGCGAAGGAGTTATACGGCGTACAGTCCAAGTCAAAGGCGGCGGACAAGAGTGTCCGCCCCACACTTGGGAAACCGGCCTTACCCGCGCGCCTTTGAGGATTCCTTCTCGCCTAACCGCTTGCTGACTTCGAAGACCATCTTTCCAGCTTTCTTGTCAGCATCCACGACTAGGTGATCGCCGTGCAATACCTCGCCGTCGAGAATTTTGAGCGCCAACGGGTCCTGCACCAGTTTCTGGATCGCCCGTTTCAGCGGACGCGCCCCGAAGTTCGGATCAAAGCCCTCTGTGAACAGCAGGTCTTTGGCCGCGTCGGTCAGTTCGAGCGAGATTTTGCGATCGGCCAGAAGACGACGTACGTCTTCCAGGCGCAACTCGATGATCCTCACCAACTGTTCCTTTCCCAGCGGGCGGAAGACGATGATGTCGTCCACGCGGTTCAGGAACTCGGGCTTGAAGTGGCCGTGCAGCGCGTTCATCACCGGTTTCGAGGCCTCGTCAAACTGCTGCTCCGAGCGCAAACCTTCGGACTGCAGAAAGGCAGACCCAATGTTCGAGGTCATGATGATGACCGTGTTGCGGAAATCGACCGTACGACCCCGGCCGTCGGTCAGGCGGCCATCGTCCATCATTTGCAGCAGGACGTTGAAGACGTCAGGATGGGCTTTCTCGATTTCGTCGAACAAGACCACCGCGTAGGGACGTCGCCGCACCTGCTCGGTCAGCTGTCCGCCTTCTTCGTAACCGACGTAGCCCGGAGGCGCCCCAATCAGGCGCGAGACGGCATGCTTCTCCATGTACTCGGACATGTCGATACGCACCATGGAATGTTCATCGTCGAACAGGAACTCAGCCAGGGCCCTGGCCAGCTCGGTCTTGCCCACGCCGGTCGGTCCCAGAAAAATAAAAGACCCGATCGGCTTCTTGGGATCGCTCAGGCCGGCGCGCGATCGGCGGATAGCATTCGCCACGCGTTCGAGGGCCGCGTCCTGACCGACTACGCGCTGGCGCAGGCGCTCTTCCATGGTGACCAGCTTCTTGACTTCGCCTTCGAGCATCTTCGAGACCGGAATGCCTGTCCACTTGGAGACGATGCGGGCCACGTCTTCTTCGTCCACTTCCTCTTTCAACATCCGTGTGGGGCGGGCGCCCGAGCTCGCCGATTTGCCCGGGCTGGATTTGTCCTGAGACGATCCGTCGATCTGCGCGGTCAGCTTCTTCAGCTCTTCTTCGGCCTGAACCAGCAGGCCGTAGCGGATTTCCGCCACGCGCTGCAAATTGCCTTTGCGTTCCTCCGCCTGTTCCTCGATCTTCAGCTGTTCAATCTTCTCTTTCAGTGTCCGGGTCCGGGCAATCAAGTCCTTCTCACGCTTCCAGTTGGCTTTTAGCGCGTTCGACTTCTCGCGCAACTCTGCCAGCTCTTTCTCAATGACTCCCAACCGTTCTTTGGAATTTGGGTCGCTTTCCTTCTTCAACGCCTGTTTCTCGATCTCTAGTTGGGTGGCCCGGCGCTCCAACTGGTCGATTTCTGTGGGCATGGAATCGATCTGGATCCGGAGAGAGGCCGCAGCCTCATCAATCAGGTCGATGGCTTTGTCGGGCAGGAACCGGTCCGAGATATAGCGGTGCGACAGCGTTGCCGCCGCCACGATGGCGGAATCCTTGATACGGACGCCGTGATGCACTTCGTAACGTTCCTTCAACCCGCGCAGAATCGCGATGGTGTCTTCGACGTTGGGTTCGCCAACAAAGACGATCTGGAAGCGGCGTTCAAGCGCGGCATCTTTTTCGATGTACTTGCGGTACTCGTTGAGCGTCGTCGCGCCGATGGCGCGCAACTCGCCGCGGGCCAGCGCCGGCTTCAGCATGTTGGACGCGTCAATCGCGCCTTCGGCTGCGCCTGCACCCACGAGAGTGTGCAGCTCGTCAATGAACAGGATGATTTTGCCTTGCGAATCCTCGATCTCTTTCAGAACCGCCTTGAGGCGATCTTCAAACTCGCCGCGAAATTTCGCACCGGCCAGCATCGCACCCAGATCAAGCGCGACGACGCGCTTGTTCTTCAGGGCCTCGGGCACATCGCCCGAAATAATGCGCTGGGCCAGGCCTTCCACAATCGCAGTCTTGCCCACGCCGGGCTCGCCGATCAGCACCGGGTTGTTCTTGGTGCGGCGGGAGAGCACTTGAACTACGCGGCGGATCTCTTCGTCACGTCCAATGACGGGGTCGAGCTTTCCGCGGCGGGCCTGCTCGGTCAGGTCGCGGGCATATCGCTCCAGCGCCTGGTATTTGGCTTCAGGATTCTGGTCCGTGACTTTCTGGGAGCCGCGCACTGAGGTCAATGCCTTCAGGATGGCATCGTAGGTGGCGCCTTGCCGCGCCAGGATCTCCTGGGCTGCGTCACGCTTCAGTTGCGTGCTGGCCAGCAGCAGGTGCTCGGTCGAAACATATTCGTCTTTAAAATTGGCAGCTTCCTTGAAAGCCCGCTCCAGCAGGTCGTTTGCCGCCTTCGAGAGCGTGGTTTGCGCAGCTCCGCCGCCGGAGACTTTGGGCAGGCGCTCAATTTCGCGATACGCCTCGCTCAGCGCGGCTTGCGGGCCAATGCCGATCTTCTCCAGCAGGGGAAGAATGATGCCTTCCTTGTCCTCGAGCAGAGCTGCCAGGAGGTGTAGAGGCAACAGTTCAGGGTTGCCGTGCTCGGAGCCGAGGTCGTTGCCCCTCTGTACTGCCTCCTGCGCTTTTACTGTAAGTTTTTCCCAGCGTATCGCCATAGAAACTCCATTTGGTAATTGTGTAGTCGGGTAATTTGGGAATTGAAACCGCCGTAAGCATGCGCCTGCGCCGGTGGGATTTCACAATTCCCAAATTACCCAATTACAAAACTAACGGGAGGCGTTGGCAATACGCCTCCCGTCATAGAGCGCTCTCCGCTCGACTGGGCGGACGAGGCGTCCGCCCCTACGTGGTTATTGCCAAATCACGCGGCTTTGCCTGGACCCCTGCCCTCCAGGTTCTTTTCGCCGCTCACATGGACCTTGATCTGCTTGGGCTTGGCTTCGGCCTTCTTGGTCAGTTTGATCTTCAGTATGCCCTTTTCGTAGTCAGCAGAGACGTTTTCGGTGTCCACGGTGTTGGGTAGCGTGAAGGTGCGAGAAAAGCTGCCATACTGCCGCTCAACGCGACGGTAATTCTCTTCTTTCTCTTCCTTCTCGAACTTGCGCTCACCGTGCACGGTCAGAGTGCGGTTCTCGATGCGAACGTCGATGTCCTTCTCATCAATGCCCGGAACTTCGATCTTCAGGGTAACGCTGTGTTCGTCTTCGTAGACGTCAACGGCGGGGGCAAAGTTCGAGGTGGCCAACGATTCGTCGCGGCCCTCACTGCCATTGAACGACTCATGGAACAAGCGGTTCATGCGTTCCTGCAACGTGTTCAGCTCGCGGTAGGGGTAGAAGCGGGTCAATACGGTCATGATCAAATCCTCCTGTTAGAAAACCTTGAAATTGTCGGAACTTAAGGTGTTAGATTATCGGTTAGCGTTAAGGAATCATAAAATATGAGTGTCCAATTGTCAACAAATACATTTGGCTTATTTTCAATTGCTTACATAGGCTACGATGCACTTCAAGTACTCGGTTTCGGGGACGTTTAGCAGGGTCGGATGGTCCTTGGCCTGTCCGCGGTTTTCCACGATGCGAAGATTTCTGTGGACATCCTGGGCCGAAATTCGCAACACATCCAGATACTGGGCAGGGCTGACGTGATAGGAACAGCAGCAGCTGACCAGGATCCCGCCGGGGCGCAACATCTTGAGCGCCCGCAGGTTGAGCTCTTTGTAACCCCGAAGGGCGGTCTCCAGATTGCTCTTACTCCTGGCGAATGCCGGCGGGTCGAGCACGACGGTGTCGTAGCGGCGACCGGCGTCGGCGTAGTCGCGAAGGAGATCGAAGGCATTGGCCTCGATCCATTCAATGTCACGGCCGTTCAGCGAGGCATTGCGGTCGGCCATCTCGAGCGCGGGGCGGGAGCTGTCGACGCCGGTGACTTTGGAGCAGGAGCTGGCCAGGTGGAGCGCGAAGCCGCCCTGGTAGCAGAAGGCGTCCAAGGCTTCGCCGTGGGCGAAGCGCGCGGCTGCCGCGTAGTTTTCCCGCTGATCGAGGAATGAGCCAGTCTTCTGGCCCTCGAGCGCCTCATAGTGAAAGCGCACTCCGTTCATGGTGACGACTGTGCTGTTCTTCTCTCCGTGAATCAGCCCTGAGGGCCGGCCCGGCAGCTGCTCCAAATCGCGGATGCGAGGATCGACTCGTTCGACAATGGCCGCCGATTTCAAGCGCTCGCTGAGTTCAGCAATGATGACGCCGCGGGCGGGTTCCGCATCCATGGCCTGGGTGAGGGCCTGCATGGAAAGCAAGTCGTTGTAGCGGTCCACAATCAGCCCGGGCAGGAAATCGGCCTCGCTGAAGATCACACGGTAGGCGTCAGTGTCGCGCACCACGCGCTCCCGGTAGGTGATTGCACCCTGGATACGGTCTCGCAGCAGGCGAGTGAGGTCATCGACAGTGTGGTCCGAGATCATGCGGATCGCAATCTGGGAGGAGCTGCTGTAAAGGGCTGTCCCCAGAAACTTTCCGCGTTCATCGGTAACACTCACGGCCGCACCAGGCGCCACCCCCTCGGAGGAGATGATGTCCGAGCGGTAGACCCAGACATGGCCGTCCTGCAGACGTTTTGCGCCGCGGCGAGAGATTCTTACAACAGGAAGGGACAAAGCGGCTGGCTTCGAGGGCATCCCATGATCTTACCCGACAGGTGTGGCGCGGACACTGTTGTCCGCCGCTGTTGCTGTTGCTGTTGATTTTGGTTTGCAGATCTCGTACGAGGCGTCGTTACGATTTCAGGTAAAGTCCGCAAATGTAAGTCAAACGCGGCGGACGCGAGTGTCCGCCCCACACGGGTCCTTAGCTGGCGGCGGGGTGTTCTGCGGTTTCGACGGGGGCTTCGCGGAGGGCTTTTTTGAGGTCGGCGTGCAGTTCGTCGAGTTCGGTCATGGGCAGCTCCGAGGCCCAATCTTCAAGCTGTTGCAGGTCCAGCGTGGTGTGGAGGCGGACGCCCGACCGTATGTCTTCAGCAAAAACAGCGCTGAAGTCACCCGGTTGATACTGGGTGTCGCCAATTTTTCTGCCCGTGTGCGCGTCATACACCCGGCGGCTGGCGCTGCCATCAGCGTTAAGAAAGGCGAAGAAGACTTCGCCGAGGTCGTTGTAATCCGCCCGGTAAAACCAGGCCTTGTCGACGTGGGTCTTGGGACGTGCCCGCCGCTTGGCGGTGAGGCTGGGCCGCTCTACAGCCACTCCGGTTGCTGGATCAAAATACAGAACCCTCTGGCAAGATTCGCAGACTACGATCTGCCCGTTACGCACTTCGTTATAAGTTTGCGGACGCAGCATGACCTGGCATCCCATGCATTTCTGGTCGCGTACTTCAGCGATGCCAGAACCGCGAAACTTGGCCACGCGTTCGTATTGGCGCAACAAGTCTTCGCTCACTCCGGCGCGCGCCTGATTGCGTTTGGCATTCCATTCCGCCAGCAGCTTTTCGTCTTCGGCGGTACGCTCACGGGCGGCGGCTTTTTCTTTCTCGATCTCGGCCATCTCGGCTTTCAGCTCGAGCCCGGCGGCCTTCACGTCTTTGTCGCGGGCGTCGGCGTTGAGCATCAGTTCCAGAATCCTGTCTTCGTTGGACTTGATGTCCTGCTCGGCGAACTGGATTTCGTGAAGCAGCGCTTTGTATTGTTCGTTGGTTTTTACGGCGAGGGACTGGTCGCGATACTTGGATATTTTGCCCTGTTGGTCCTGGATGGCGCTTTCGTACTTTCGCTTGGTGGCTTCGTCGGCTTTGACCGCGGCCTTGGCCTTTTCCAGCACGGCTTTGGTTCCAGCCAGCTTTTCTTCGATGGCGGCCACGCGTTTGGGCAACGCGGCTACCTCCTGATTAAGGCGGAGAATTTCGCGGTCCGCCTGCTGTAGCTCCATGAGGTGTTGCACGTCTGGAAGCATTGGGCTGATGTAATTTTAGCATGGAGCGCCCAGCGAGCCGGTGCCATGCACAAGCCATGTAGGAACAGGTGTCCGCACCTGTCCAGGCGAGCGAAGCTCGCCAGTTTTTTGGTCCGAAACCAAGAAGCGGCGCGCACACCGTCGGACAGCCGAGGGCGGCTGTCCCCACGTGGTGTGTGGTGGAAAAGCCGAAAACCGCACAATCTGGTCATCCCGACCGGAGCGAAGCGAAGTGAGCGGAGTGGAGGAACACTGTGTTTCGCTGCCTAGGAGAAACTGCCGAGCTTCGCTCGGCCGGGCGGACGAGGGTGTCCGCCCCTACGCAACCAGTGATAGGCTCTTAACGAGGCCAAATGTCCATGCAGCGTATGAACTTGGGTAACTTCGAACTCGCTGCCGTCTCGGACGGGATTTACCACCTTGATGGCGGAGGGATGTTCGGCGTCGTCCCCAAGACTCTGTGGGAGCGCAAGGTAAAGGCGGACGCCAACAACCTGGTGCCGCTGGGCTTGAATTCCGTCGTAGTGCGTACCGGTTCTCAGACCGTGCTGATCGAAACCGGAGCGGGCAACAAACTATCGGAAAAGATGGTCAAGATCTATGGTCAGCCCGCTCACTTGTTGGACGAGCTCAGCGCGGGGGGCATTGCGCCGGGAGACGTCGACATCGTCATCAATACCCACCTGCACTTCGATCATTGCGGCTGGAACACGGTGCGCAAGGGCGATCAGATTGCCGCCACCTTTCCCCAAGCAAAATACTATGTGCAGGAAGGGGAATGGAAGCACGCCCACGAAAATCAGCGGGATGCGGTCAGCTATATCACGGAGAATTATGATCCGCTGGTCGAAAGCGGGCAGATGACTTTGCTGCGCGGGGACGCGGAGATTGTTCCCGGCATCTCGGTTCGCGTCTATCCCGGACATACGCGAAACATGCAGGCCGTTCTGGTCCAAAGCGGCGGGCATACCGCCTGCTACATCTCTGACCTGATCCCGACCAGCGCTCACCTTGATCTGAACTGGGTGATGTCCTACGACCTGTATCCGATCGAGACCATCGAAACCCGCAAGCGCTACTACGCGCAGGCCCTGCCGGAGAAGTGGCTGACCATGTTTACCCACGACGCGAACCTACCCTGGGCTTACGTGGCGAAAGATGAGAAGGGGAAGATGGTGGTAGAGGACAGAAAGGCATGACGCAGCGCAAGTTCAGGGTCAAGCTTCTAGGTCAGGCAGAGTCCGAGGTCCGCGGCGCTCAAGCCGGCGTTTGACGTGGTCGCGGTCTTCGAGCGTAAGGGGCGGGTGCCGGTCAAAGGCACGATCAACGAATTTCCCTTCCGCAGCTCGCCGATGAATATGGGAGATGGGGCACATGATGGTGGTAAATGCCCAACCGCGCGCCGGGGCGAAATGCAAAGCGGGAGACACCGTCGCCGTGTTGATGGAACTAGATGAGGACAAGCGGACGGTTGCGAGGCCTGCAAATCTGATGAAGATCATTGACTGCGACCCCAAAGCTAGAGAGTCCTGGCCCAAGCTCTCCTTTTTACTCATCAGAAAGAATATGTGCGGGAGATCGAGGGCGCTAAGAGGATAGAAACCCGGGACAAACGTGTTGCCGCCATGATGAACGCGCTCCGCAAGGGCCAGCGCAAGAAGTAACTCCTGTGATCCAACTCCTGGGCATGAATATCCTCTAAACCTCACAAATCTATACACTCTAATCTGCTTCGGGGCGAAAAGGAGGCTGTATGAAGAAATGCAGCGGCTTTTCGGCCGCGTTGCTGGTCGTATTCATGGCCCACATTTTGTGGGCGCAAGAACGGGCAGGACAACCAAGAAGCCAGCCGCACGGCGGCGCCCCACAAGCGGGCATGGCACATGAGCGGGGCGTGGGAGGCGGGCACATTCCACAGCACGGCCCTGCCCCCGCCAGGCCTGTCCCTGCTGCCCCCAAGCAAAACCCACACCCCGAGAGCGAACAACGCCGAACTTTCCAGGACGGGCCGGGGCATCCCCCCGCGCCCCACGTACACGCGGAAAACGATCGCTGGGTCGGACACGATACGGGAAGGAGCGATGCCCACTATCATCTCGATCATCCCTGGGAGCACGGCCGTTTCACGGGAGCGATAGGGCCGCAGCATATTTGGCGGCTGCATGGCGGCAATCGCGAGCGCTTCGACGTCGGCGGATTCTTTTTTCAGGCGGCACCGTACGATTACGACGCGTGTGCTGACTGGCTATGGGACAGCGACGACATCGTGGTCTACCTGGATCCCGACCACGTGGGATGGTACCTGGCATACAACCCGCGTTTGGGGACCTATGTGCATGTGATGTATCTGGGGCCCGGCTAGCGGCAGGAGTTTCGAAACGGGGCGGACTTCGCGTCCGCTCCGTTTTCACGCCCGGCGTGACAACGGCACAATCATTTTCAGCGCTGCACGCTCCACCGTCACCTCGACCGGCGTAAGGCAGACATGCTCGCCATCGGCGTAGACGTCTGACGGTTTTTCGGTTTCGATCCGCAAGCGGTCTGCCTGGAAATATTTGACCTCGGGAACGTCCAGATGGCGGCCGGAATAGACGGACGGAAAAAGTCGCAGCAGGCGCGCTTTTGCCATGGCCCCGACCACGCAGACCTCCAGTTTTCCGTCGTCCAGCCGGGCGCGTGGGGCGATCACGATGCCTCCGCCGTAGGTGGGAGTGTTGGCGAGTGCGACCACCATGGCAGGCCCGTCGTGTCGAGTGTCGAGTCCGCCGGATGAATCGCCGCGCGATACCTCGACCTTTACCGCCAGAGGTTGGAACCCGAGTAGCGCGGGAAAAAGACTGAACAGATAGCCGCCCCGCCGGCGCAAGGCGCGAGGAAGCCGGTTGGCACGCCGTGCGACCTCGACATCAAGGCCCACTCCACCTACACAACAGAAATAGCGTCCGCGGGGCGCGCGCGCGGCCTCCGTGTCACCGGATGGAGCAACGGCTGAGATTACGCCCAGATCGATGCGGCGAACATTTTTGTCGTCGACATCCTGGCCGGCCCGCCGTCCGGTGGCGAACTGACGCCACGCCGCCAGCGCATCGTCCACGCGGCCAAGACTTAAGGCGCGCGCAAAATCATTGCCGCTTCCGTGCGGAACGACCAGCACGGGGAGTTGCAGTTGGACGAGTTGCGGTAGATGGCGGTGCACGGTTCCGTCGCCGCCGAAAATCAGGATCGCATCCGCATCGCTTGCGTGCGTGGGCAACCCAAGCTGCCAGCGCGAATCCGAGACTCGTGCAAAGGGCTGCAGATGTCTGGTCGAGGAATGCAGACCGAGAATGGCGGCGACTCGCATTTCGCCGCCGAGATTAACAAACTTTAATCAAGGAAAATAGCTAAAGGCACTTCTGCCAACCCGTCGCAAAGCAAATGGCAACCGGTGATGGAGATCAGATCCGGGTCCAGAATTGGAACGTGCCCCCGGAACGCATGACCTTAAGTCACTCGTACCGGCAGGAATTGGCGTGATCAGCTTGACCATCGATAGGGCCAAAGAGCCCGTCGGTGTCGAGTCTGGAGAGTAGAACTGCGATACTCTTTCGACCTGGCCCGATGTTAATAACGTCTCTCAGGGCCTCTCGAGGGGTGTTGGGCGTCGGCGTCTGGGGTATGCCGGTGTACTTCAACGGCACGCTCTATTACGGCGCGCGCGGTTGGAGATGCGATGAAGGCTTTCAAGATTACCAACGCCAGGCTCTCGGCCGGTCCGATTCTTCAGACCAGCAATACTTTTCGCTATCCGGGAACGACTTCCAGCATTTCGGCAAATGCGACCAGTAACGGCATGGTTTGGGCACTCGAAAACACGGCGCCGGCAGTAGTTCGGGTTGCTGCCCTAGCGTTCTGGTTCATCTCGGTACTAACTTTCAACGCGGAAAAGGCGGCACATGAGCAAGGCGCCGCCTTTTTCCCAGCGTCTACCGCGCCGACCTACTGACCGTTTGCTCTCAGGATCATTTGAGTACCGCTGTCCAGATGAACGTTGCTGGTGTTCGAACTGATCACCGAACCGGCGTTGGTTGAACTGGCAGTTGCGGATGAAAGAGTCATTCCGGGAAACCCGACCACGCCCCGGCTGTTTGAAGTCAGGCCGCCCGCCACACCGGCACCTGCCGAGGTGGCAGTGTTCAAGGTGCCCCTGGTCGCACTCCCGGCGGTGTTTGCGACGTGCCCGGTCTCGGAGGTCACTCCGCCCAAAGCGCCGCGAGTTACCCCGGACGCGGAAGCGGTTGCCATTCCGGATGTGTTCTCGTTAGCTATGGTCGAACCGGCCATCGCTGAATCGTCCATGGGTGCAGCGGCACTCGCCTGCGAGCTGCCGATTGCCTGCAGGGTGAGCGCCATGGGAACCTGGGTGCCGTTTTTCAAGATCGCGTGTTCGAAGGCGATTGCCATGTGGGATTCCTGCTGTCCCTTCTCACGGGCCTGCACTTCGGTTATGTGGCCCACGATCTTCGATCCCTTGGGCAAAACCGTCTGGCCGTTGGACTTCACGTCTTGCGTGGTCTTGGCTACGATTTCATCGCCAGGTTTGTTCTTGCGTGCATCGACCGGTTTGGTCAATTCCGCCTGGACGGTGCTACCGGCTTGCAATTGCCCCGCCGTCGCGGCTTGTGCTTGACCGTTCTTTCCGGAGATAGCGGTTTCTTGGGACGCGTTAGCCGATGAATTCGAACTGGCCTGGACTCCGGACTTGTTGGCCGAAACCGAGCTATCTTGCGAAGCCGACGCGCCAGTTTGCATGTCGGCGGAACTCTGGGCCAGGCACATGGCCGAGAGCAAAGCTCCTGTCAGCAGTGAAGCAATGGTTCTGTTCATGTCAAGTCCCCCGAAACTCTGAATTCAAGCCCGCCGCCAGAATACCGCGCGGAAGGCCTCATAGGTGAATGTGAAGTGCAGTCTGGGTTCCACGGGGTGGGCAGTTACGGATGAGCTGACTGTCCTTATATTTCAGTGATTTAGGGGAAGGTACGGGTACCAAGTGACGGCCGTAATTATGTAAAATCGGCGCGATTTAGGGTAGGAGTTGCACGGTTTTTTGTCAGGCAATCATGACTTGTTTGATCGATCGTCCAGCGCGCACAACCAGGGGACGGGAAGGACGCGGCACGGCGAGTTTCAGTTTCTCAACGGCTTCTCCATCGATTGCAACCGCCTTCTGTTTTATTTTGCGACCTGCATCCGAAGCCGACTCGGCGAGCCCCGCCTCGGCAAGTAATTTGTCGATTCTTACGGGCACGGCTGTATCGAGTCCGAGATCCGCGGCCAAAACCAAGACGTCGGCCGGCGGGGGCTGAACTCCAATGGGCTCCCCGGAACCCGCAGCAATTCTATCGATCTGCACCGTCACCAGATCGAGTACATCAGGAGTTTCACGCTTCTGAAATTGTGTCGCCCAGTCCTCTGCCGCTTTCTTCGCCGCCTCCGCCGAATGGAAATCCGTCACGATGCGACACGCCAGGTCTTTCTTTGCTTCCATGGGGTGTGACTCGCGCTTCATCGCTTCAATTTTCGGAAGCTGCACATCCGTCAGCAGCTCGAAATATCTCCACATCATTGCGTCAGAGATCGACATCACTTTTCCGTACATCTCGAGCGGCGCCTCCTGGATGCCGATGGCATTGCCCAGCGACTTCGACATTTTCTGCACGCCGTCAAGGCCTTCGATGATGGGCGTGGTCAGAACCACCTGCGATTCCTGACCGTAGGCGCGCTGCATTTCGCGGCCGACCAGCAGATTGAACTTCTGGTCGGTGCCGCCCAGTTCGACGTCGGCCTGCAGTGCGACCGAATCGTATCCCTGGGCGAGCGGGTAAAGCAGTTCGTGCAGTGCGATGGGTTTTTCTTCCTGGAAGCGCTTGTGGAAGTCCTCGCGCTCGAGCATTTGCGAGACGGTGAACCTGGCGGTAAGCCGGATCCAGTCCGCGGGCTTCATCTTGTCGAACCACTCGCTGTTGAAGCGGGTCTCGGTCTTGGCCTGGGAAAGGATCTTAAACACCTGCGCCATGTAAGTCTTGGCGTTGCGCATGATGTCTTCCGCGCTCAGCGGCGGGCGGGTGGCGGAACGGCCGGTGGGATCGCCAATCATGCCGGTGAAATCGCCGATCAAAAAGATGACAGTGTGGCCGAGGTCCTGAAAGTGTTTGAGCTTGCGCAAGAGTACGGTATGGCCGAGGTGGAGGTCGGGGGCGGTAGGATCGAAGCCAGCTTTCACGCGCAGGGGCTTGCCGGAGGCGAGAGACTTCTCCAACTTGGAGCGAAGCTCCGACTCCTTCACAATTTCGGCAGAGCCTTTTTTGATGTAAGCGAGTTGTTCATCGACGGGAGGGAAGGTGGGCATAGGGTAAGGATTATAGCGGCAAGCTAGAGCCATAACCGGCTAACCTGGACTCGGACGCATCGTCCGCTGGACGAGCGCAGCTCGTCATTTTGTGGATTGCAGGAATTGGGCAAATGCTGCCTAGCTGCCCTTGAGTGGGCGGACGAGGGCGTCCGCCCCTACCTCGTTCGTGGCAACTTTACAAGCCTTCGCCCCGCGATCTCATAGCCGCCTGCCAGCACGATATTGATCGCCTCCGCATATGCCATGTGTTCCTGCCCCAGAATGCGCGCGGCCAGGGTGTGCTCGTCGTCAGTGTCCAGGACCGGAACCGTTCTCTGCACAATAATCGCTCCATGGTCGAGTTCTTCATCGACAAAATGCACGGTGCAGCCGGCGACTTTTACGCCGTACACAAACGCTTGCTCTTGTGCCTCGAGGCCGGGAAATGCGGGCAGCAGCGAAGGATGGATGTTCAGAATGCGGTGCGGAAATTGCTGCACGAACCAGGGCGAGAGCAGGCGCATGTATCCCGCCAGGCAGATCAGGTCGACTTTGTGCTGCTGCAGGGCAGCGATGACTTCGCGGTCATGCTCTTCTCGTGGCTTGCCCTTGGACGGAATGACCAGGGCTTCGAGTCCGATGCGGTGTGCGACTTCGAGGCCGCCGGCGTCAGGCTTGTTGGAGATAACGACAGCGATGCGGGCGTTGGGGATCTTGCCGGCCGCCACGTTCTTAGCGATGGCTTCGAAGTTCGAGCCGCGTCCGGAGAGAAGGATGCCGAGGTTTTTCATGGGAGCTATCAGCTATCCGCTTTTGATCAGACATCATAATTCACCGCCGGTTCGGCTTGCGCGATCACCCAAACCCCGTCTCATCCTGAGCGAAAACGAAGGACCTATGCATTTTGCCGCCATCTGCACAGGCCGTTTCGCGGCAGCATGCTCTCAGTAGCGGTGGGCGGGACGCCCACCGGACAGCCGCCGGGACGCCAGCGCTATAATTTGCCCACGCTAAGCAGGTCGGATATAGTTTTTACACCCATGTATCAGGACTTCCACGCCGTAGACCGCTGGACCAAGAAGAACGTGCACTGCATTTATCAGGCGCTGATCGTTGCCATTGCCACGCGCCACGCTGACGCTGTCGACATCAAGTTTCTGGTGGACGGGCGCTCCGTATGGGTGGCCCTGCCTCATCCTGCCTGGGTGGAATACAAGAAACGTACCGGCAAGGTGATTACAGACCAGCTCGCGGTGGAAATTGCCGGGCACTATCTGAAGACCGCGCTTGAATCCGGTGAAGGCGTGGGACGCGAGATGTATTCACTGACGGTCGATGAGACGCTGAAGCATCTCGAGGCCGTGGTAAATCAGCCGGAGGAACAGCCTGTCGCATAAGACGGTGGAGGACGGGCGTCCCGCACGAGCCAGACGCTCGCGCCTACATTGCTACAGTCGGCAAATCAGCAGCTCTCTTTCGTAAATCATCTCCGGCGGCAAGTGGGCGTGCAGAAGAATGAAGAGTTCTTCATGCCCGATCACTTCAGATTTCCACGCTGCCCGATCTACCGTCTGTAATTTCTCAAATTTCTCTTTGGGGAAATCCAGACCCTTCCAGTCGATGTCTTCGTAGTGCGGAGTCCAGCCGATGGGTGTTTCCTTGCCCTGCGAACGCCCGTGAACGCGGTCCACGATCCATTTCAGCACACGCATGTTGTCGCGGAACCCGGGCCAGACAAATTTGCCGTCTGCATCTTTTCGGAACCAGTTCACATGGAAGATACGCGGCGTGCGGCTAAGCGAGCGCTGCATTTTGATCCAGTGGCGGAAATAATCGCCCATGTGATATCCGCAGAAGGGCAGCATGGCCATGGGGTCGCGGCGCACTTTGCCGGTCTCTCCCGCCGCGGCAGCGGTCGTTTCCGATCCCATGGTGGCGCCGACGTAAACTCCGGCGCTCCAGTTGAACGCCTGGTAGATCAGTGGGATGGTCGCGGCGCGTCGGCCGCCGAAAATGATGGCGCTGATGGGCACTCCCGTGGGATCTTCCCAGGCGGCGTCGATGGTCGGACACTGCGAAGCAGGGGCGGTGAAGCGCGCGTTGGGATGGGCCGCCTTGGCTCCCATCTTTTTCGCAATCTCCGGTGTCCAGCGGTTGCCCTGCCAATCCAGCAACTCGGCGGGCGCCTCGTCGGTCATGCCTTCCCACCACACGCCGCCCTCCGGAGTTAGGGCAACGTTAGTAAAGATGGTGTTGCGGGAGAGCGTGGCCATCGCGTTGGGATTGGTTTTTTGCGATGTTCCTGGGGCCACGCCAAAGAACCCGTATTCAGGATTGATGGCGCGTAGACAGCCTTGGGCATCAGGCTTAATCCAGGCGATGTCGTCTCCGACGGTCCAAAGCTTCCAGTCCTTAAGTCCGGCGGGCGGGACCATCATGGCGAAATTTGTTTTGCCGCAAGAACTGGGGAAGGCGGCCGCGACATATGTCTTTTTACCCTGCGGATCTTCCACACCGAGAATGAGCATATGCTCCGCCATCCAACCCTCGTCGCGCGCGATGTTGGACGCGATGCGAAGAGCAAAGCACTTCTTGCCCAGCAGCGCATTGCCGCCATAGCCCGAACCGTATGACCAGATTTCGCGGGTCTCGGGAAAGTGGACAATGTACTTCTCCGGATTGCACGGCCACGGAACGTCTCTCTGGCCGGGAGCCAGCGGCGCTCCCACACTGTGGATACAGGGCACTACGCGCTGTTCATCTTTGTCAATTTCCTTGAACACCTCGATCCCGATGCGCGCCATGATGCGCATGTTCACGACCACATAGGGCGAGTCGGTTAGCTGCACTCCAATCTGCGACATGGGCCCGCCCACTGGACCCATACTGAACGGCAGCACATACATAGTGCGTCCCTGCATGGCGCCGTTGAATTTCTCCTTCAACTTGCGGCGCATGGTGTAGGGATTTTCCCAGTTGTTGGTGGGACCGGCGTTATCCTTCGATAAGGAACAGATAAAAGTCCGGTCTTCCACCCGGGCCACATCGCTCGGGTCGGAGCGAGCCAAAAAGCAGCCGGGCCACAAATCTTCATTCAGTTTGGTGAAGGACCCGCTGGCCACCATTTCGTGGCAGAGCTTGTCATACTCGGCTTGCGATCCATCCACCCAGTGAATGTCCTTTGGCTTGGTTAGTTCGGCAGTTTTTTCAACCCATTTGACGAGATGTATGTTGCGCGTGAGCGGGCCACGCGAACGTGCAGTTTTCATAGCCATCCTGAACCGGGAACTAAAGCAGTATTAACGTTTGTGATGTGCTTTCTTCGCACCTTCCATTTTGCCAGAGATGAAACTGAAATGCTTGGGCGCAGGCATTCCAAAGGCGAGCGCAAGGGAGGAAAAAAGCTGCTAACAAACTGCAACGGCTAGGCTTACGTTCGGCAGTTTGAAGCCGGGTGCCAGGTCTGGTTCCAATCTGCAATCGAGCTCACAATTGATTTCTTTATCTTGGCGATTCAGACCTCTCGTGCATCTAATTTTCCAGAGCCCATCATCTATGATTTCCCAACCCCGTCCCGGAATGACCGTGGGAGAACTGTTTACTGCCTGGGGAAGCATCCTCAGCGGCCGGGCTCCCATGCTCTCGATCGAAATTACCCGCGAATGCCCACTAAGCTGCCCCGGATGTTACGCCTATGGCGACTCTCATCTGGGCGGCGAAAAGAAGTTGACGGAACTGTCGGACCTGCGCGGCGACGCATTGGTAGCCGGCGTTCTAGGCCTGGTGAAGAAACACCGGCCGCGGCATGTCTCTCTGGTGGGTGGCGAGCCCATGATCCGCCACCGCGAACTCAGCCAGATACTTCCGGTGCTCAGCCAGCAGAATATTTTCACCATGGTGGTGACCAGCGGGATCATTCCGATTCCGATGCAATGGATGGAACTGCGGCGGAATCGGGTTGCCGTCTCCATCGATGGTCTCCCCGAGCACCATGACCCGCGCCGCAAGCCGGCGACCTATGATCGCATCCTGGAAAACATCCGCCGCCGCGAAGTAAACATTCACTGGACGATCACGGGACCGATGATGAAGCGCCCCGGATATCTCGAAGAATATTTGGCCTTCTGGCAGGCCCAACCCGAGGTGAAGCGGATCTGGGTGAGCCTTTACAGTCCACAGCAGGGCGAGTACAGCCCGGAAATGCTCACGATGGAGGAGCGGCAACGGGTGGCGCGGGAATTGCCGGGGCTGAGGGAAGCTTATCCGAAGCTGCTGATGAATCCGGGTATCGCGCAAGCTCTGGTGGAGCCGCCCAAAAATCCGCAGGAGTGTCTTTTCTCCAAGATGTCCACGAATTTCACGGCTGACCTGACAACCCGGGTCGAGCCCTGCATTTTCGGCGGCACGCCGGATTGCAGCCAGTGCGGTTGCGTGGCGTCAAGCGGACTGCATCATGTGCAGCAGAGAAGACTCGTAGGCCCGCTGAGCATCGGCCACCTGGTCCGCGGCTCGATGGCCGTGGGTTCGCTGATAAATCGGCTGCGATCGGGCTCGGTGAATCCGTATCGCTGGGGCGAACGTACGCAATCGACCCCTGCCGGTCTGGTCCAGATCGGTTCTGGAGGGTCAGACTAGTGTGCTCAAGCTCGCTTTAAGGCGCGCACGATAACCACAAGCAATACTGCGCCCAGAATTGCAACCAGAATGCTGGGAATCAGCCCGCCGCTGGTATAGATGCCCAGGAGCCGCAGAACCCAGCTGCCGAAAATGGCGCCCGCGATGCCGAGCAGAATGTCGACCAGAACGCCGTAGCCGGCGCCTTTCATGATCTTGCCCGCTGCCCAACCCGCGATCAGCCCCACCACGATGATGTAGATCAAGCCGCCGCCAACGAACATAAGTCCCTCCAGATACGCCGCGGAAGCGTATGTCGGGGAGAGCGGCCTGTCAAGCCAGTGGTCTGACCACTATTGGTCTGCCCCTACGTGGATCGGGGTGATTTCAAAGACTGTGGTTAAATTGCTTCAGATGTTTGCCCGCCGGATTCGCGTGGAGTACGAACAGAATGGCCGGCGCGTGCCTTGCCCGATGAAGTGGCTGGACAGTTTTTCCATGCGCAATTTCACCAACGCCAGCGTGTTCGACAACACTCTCCCCGTGGCCGACGGGGTAATGGAAATCGGAACCCATGTCCCTGTCCAGGAATTGAAAGCAGCAATGGAAGACTGGTTCCGGAGGAAGAGTTATTTGCCGAAGACAGGCGTACTGATTCTCACCGAGTCGAACCACCCCTCGGCATAAAACCGGAATAGCTGAATCCCCAAGCTACCTCTATTCGCTGTAGTGCAGCAGCGAGAATACGTCGTATCCGTCGAGCTTGTCCCGGCCTTTGAGAAAATCGAGTTCGACTACGAATCCGAGTCCGGCAATTTCCGCTCCCAGGGAATGAGCCAGCCGGGCGGTGGCCTCGGCGGTACCGCCCGTGGCCAGCAGGTCATCAACAATCAGCACGCGCTGGCCTTTCTGGATCGCGTCTTTGTGGATCTCGAGAGTATTGGTGCCATACTCCAGGGCATAGTCAAATTTCGCGGTGGCGGCAGGCAGCTTGCCGGGCTTGCGCAGGGGGACAAAGCCGGCATTCAGACGATAGGCGACTGCCGGGCCAAAGATAAAGCCGCGCGCTTCCATGCCCAGCACCAGATCGATGCCGGCAGTCAGATAGTGTTCGGAGAGGGCGTCGATCAGCATGGCGAGGCCGAGCTTGTCCTTGAGCAGCGTGGTGATGTCGTAAAAAAGAATGCCCTTCTTAGGGAAATCCGGAACTTCGCGGATCAGTTTTTTCAGCGGCTCACAGTTCAGCCGCTGCTGGGGCGCGGGTTTCGACATTTACCAGGCTCCTTCGATGCGAAAAGTTGTCAGGCCGGCGACAGGCTTGGTTTCGACTTCCTCGACATCATCCACGCGGGCCGCCCGGGGTCCGGCGCGCAGGCGCGATCTCAGCCCGAGCAGTTGATCGCTCGATCCCATGGCCAGAACTTCCACGCTGCCGTCGGCATTATTGCGAACCCAACCCGCGATGCCAAGAAGATGCGCCTCGCGTTCCACGAACCAGCGAAAGCCGACGCCCTGCACCCGCCCGCGGACCACGAAGCGGCGGGCTTCCGTCGTTTTCTCGGCAGAAGTCATCTCTAACTCCAACCAGCTGTCATCTTGAGCGCAGTCGAAAGAACCCTATGAGCTTAAGCGGTGCTTTAATCTCAGGCTTTTGTCGCTAGCGGCACGGAAAAAACTCCCACTTCGCCGGCAGCATTCTAACTCTAGGGGTCCTTCGACTCCGCGGAGAGTTCGCGAAAAGAACTTTCCTTTGCGCTCAGGATGACACTACGCCCGTGACAAATATGCGCCTTCCGCCGTGTCCACGCGGATTTTCTCGCCTTCGTTGATGAAGGGCGGAACGTGCACGACCAGTCCGGTCTCGGTTTTGGCCGGCTTGGTGACGCTGGAGGCAGTGGCGCTCTTCAGTCCCGGCTCCGTTTCGACCACCGTCAACTCCACGGTCTGAGGCAATTCGATTCCCACTGCTTTGCCATCGAAGAATTCCACTTTGATGGTCAAATTGGAAATCAGGTAGTTGACCGCGTCGCCGAGAATCTCCCGCGTGAGATGGGTCTGCTCGAAGTTGGTGGTGTCCATGAAATAGTAGCTGTCGCCGTCGGCGTACAGAAACTCCATCTCAACCTCATCCACAGTGATCTTCTCGATGGGATCGGGCGAGCGGAAGCGGTGTTCGAACATGGCGCCGGTCCGCAGGTTGCGCAGTTTGGCCTGGATGAAGGCGCGCAAGTTGCCGGGAGTGCGGTGCTCGACGCTGAAAACGGAGTGCAGATCATTGTTGTGCTTGATGATCATGCCGGGGCGAAGCTGGGTGGCGGGGATAGCCATTGCTGGGTATGTCTCCTTACGCTGTTGCGATTACGTCGGCGGAAGGCGGGCAGGCCACATGTTCCGCCGGATACGAGGTTCCAACTCTTTATTTTACACGGGCTTGAGCTGATTTGGGAACCGCACCCAAATTGTCACCGAGAAAACGCAGAAAGAAGCCCGCCAACCCGGAGCGGACGGCTAGAATCAGACAAACGGAAGTGCAAACGAAATCGAGTTTGAAAGGAATTCTTATGCGCACTGGAAACTACGAAGCTTCAGATCGCGGCAGCGCCGCGGGAACTGCTGTGACCTTCCTGCTGATCGGATTGGGCGCTGGCACCCTGCTCGGCATGTTGCTCGCCCCAAAACCGGGCAAGCAGATGAGAAAAGACCTGCGTCGCAAATTCGACAGCGCCCGGGAAACGGTCGACGACTGGACGGACGATGCCAAGGAGTTTGCCGAAGAAGCCATGGAACGCGGCGCTGAAATCGCCGACCAGGTTAAAGAGAAAGTGGCTCCCCTGACCAAGGCCATGCGCCGCTAACCACGGACCTCAGACCTCGGACGTCGGACGACAGCCTGCGACGAGGATTCCAGCCCATTTTCGCCCCTGTTTTTCCCACGCAAGCACGGGTGGGGCGCCCGTGCTCCATCAAGAAGCGCTGACGTCCGAGGCCTGAAGTCTCACGCCCTTACTTGAAAATGGACGCGAAGAAACCCTTGACCTTTCCCATCACCCCTTTGCGGGGCTCGAGATTGGGCGGCGGCTCAGCCGTGGTGAGCAGCGGCGCGGGAGTGGAAGCGCGCGACAGGGGCAAAATCTGCGATGCCAGCTCTGGCACAGGCACGGCTGGTGGCAGCGGCGACTCAGTAGCGCGGAAGACGAACGGGGCGTCCACCTGCACGTGAGCCGCGCTGGGCGAAGGGGCTGGTAACTCGGCCACCTCGGGAGGAGCAATGGTCAGCGTGACCTGTGACTGAGGTGCTTCCTGCTGGGGCATTCTGGCGGCCGACTCAACCGGCGGCGCCGGCCTGGCTTGCTCTCCAGGCTGTGCCAGATGCACCGCCGGTGGCAGGTCTTTCTCCGAAACCGTGGGCGCAGGCACCGCGGCGCGCATCGCCGGGATTTGTGGCGGCGGACAACCGCAGTCGTCGGGCACTGTAGTCTCCATCTGGTCCAGCCGTCCCGCCCGGAAGAAAACCTGGTCGTTGGCTTTTACCTGGTGGGTGCCAGTGCCCATCAGCTCGGAAACGATTACCGAAGCCGAATTTCCCGGTAAGGCGCGGACGCAGGTATCTCCCCGAGCGTTGGCGCTAATTGCGTAGTTCACTTCACCTGGACCCGAGAGCAACATGCGGAAGTCCGGCGTGATCACGGAATCGGCTGAGGAGTTCAGCGTGTAGTGCGCTTCGAGCGCACCGGTGCTCATACCCAGCATCAGGTCACGGCCATTTTCCGACGGAGTCACAGAAAGAGTTGTCTTGGGACATACGCGCACTTCGCCGCCTCGGGCCAGGCGCAGGATCGTAGTTCCTAAGCCCGCCGTCAGGGCAGAATCAGCCGACAGGCGGCCCGCCGCTTCCACCACTACACCGGAGTTCCCCGGAGCAACCGGTACGAAGGTCGGCTCAGACCCCTTGGTGAGAGCGGGTACGGACGGGGTTTCGATGTTCCGCCTGGCCTCGGCCATGGGGTGCATGCGCACCAGCAGGCGTTCGCCCTGGCTGTCGCTGCTGTAACCCACAGGTTGAACCAGATCAACGACCACTCGAGTCACCGGCGGCGTTTGCTGAAATTGATTGATACGCACGGTGCGTACCTGCTCGCTTCCAACCTCAATCCGTTTGCGCGGCAACAAGACCTTGGTATTGGGAAGGTCGATGACCAGTCGGGGCGGGGTGTCAAGGAATTCGATGCTGGAATCAGGAGGCTGGCTGGAGATGATCTCGAGCGCAGGACCGTCCGCGTCGGAGATCATTTTCACTGAACGCAGGACCGCTGCGGGACCCTTGCGGACAGGCAGGTCATCGGGTGTCTGCGCCAGACCAAAGCTGGCGCCCAGCGTAGCCGCCAGTAGACAAAGCCGAGTAAGTTGGCAGCCGATACGGGGCAAAGACTTCACTTCCGGAGACAAGGGTTATTAGTGCAACGATACCACTGAGGCTGGGTTGGGAGAAGTAACCAAGGTCGGACCCCGGGCGTCGGACGTCAGACATCAGCCCGGCCTTCGGGCCTTCAGCCTCTAAGGCAGTTTTCTGTAGCAAGCTCTTCTTGGGATTCGATGCAGGGTTTGCCGAGGTCGGAAGTCCGACGCCCGAGGTCCGACTAGGGTTCGGCCAGGAATTCGTATTCGTCGATCACCGCGGCCACAGCCACTTTGCCGTCCCCATCATCGACGCGCACGACTTTTCCTTTGCAGCGGACGCGGATGCTCTCGGTCAGAGTAATTTCAGGCGGGAGGGTAAGGGTGAATTCAATGATGGACCCCGGAGCGATGGCGGAATCCACATAAAAGCAAATACCGCGTGCGCTCACGTCTCGAGTCTGGGCGGTCTTCTCTTGCGATCCGTTGTCTGAGTAGGTGACGGCCACGGGCAGCCGCAGTGCAAAACGGCGCGTAGCACGCTTTTCGGGTTCAGACTCGGGCATGAGCTCTTCCTAAAAACTGCAATAGCATGGCGTCTTGAGTCCTTCGTGTCAAGCCAGTATTTCGGCAGTTGGGATTTGAAATACCCTCCAAACACGTGGCGACAAGCTGGCGGAGGCGACCTCGGAGGGTCCGCAGGAACTCTGGTATAAGCTAGAGCGTGGCGTTCCGGCTTATGGTCTTCGTTCTCGACAACTACGATTCATTCACCTACAACCTGGTGCAATATCTGGGTGAACTGGGGGCTGAGGTCGAGGTGCGACGCAACGATCAGGTAACGCCTGCGGAAGTAGAGGCCATGCGTCCGGAGCGGATCGTGCTCTCGCCCGGCCCGTGCACGCCTCAGGAAGCGGGAATCACCATTCCGCTGATCCGTCATTTCGCCGGCAAAGTGCCGCTTTTGGGCGTTTGCCTGGGACATCAGGCGATTGGTGCAGCGTTCGGAGGCAATGTCATCCGGGCGCCTCATCTGATGCATGGCAAGACCAGTCAGGTACAGCACGACGGCAAGACAATCTTCGGTGGTCTGACGTCTCCCATGACGGCAACGCGCTACCACTCCCTGATCGTCGAAGAAAAAAACCTGCCCGCCGATCTGGAGGTGAGCGCCTACACCACGGAGCGTGATGGGTCACGCACAATCATGGGTTTGAGGCATCGGAAGTTTCCCGTGGAGGGTGTGCAGTTCCATCCCGAGAGTGTGCTGACCGATGAGGGGAAGAAGTTGGTGAAGAATTTCTTAGGGATGTAGCTCGTTGGCCCTAGGTTTGTTGGCTGTTTATGTATATGGAATCGCCACCAGTTTCCATCCAGACGGTTCATGGTTGAAGATAAGACTTAACGACTCTGGCCCGGAGTTGCACTTGTAATTGCGAACCATCACAGTGAGTTCAGCCTGTGCGCGGTTGTCAAAGTTGCCCAAGGTTGTGCGGTGCTCTTCGTCGCCATCCGAAAGAAGCTGGCTGTAGGAGCATGTGTCACGCCTTGTCTCAGCTCTGAGGCATGCTGATTCAAATAGCAGACAATAAATCTCCTTCCTCGCCCCAATCTGATTTGCGATTGCCTTTTTGGATGACTTCTCGGCATCGACGCCGAGATACATGCCACCATCGGAAACCAATCGGAGAAACGCTTCTGTGTCCTTCGCTTTGATCGCGAGGACAAAACTCTGCTCCAGTTTTTCCAAGTCTCCTGGCACGGGAGCTTTGTTATCTTTTGGCGCATCCTTAGTCGCTCCCAGCGGACTATTCGGACTCTTACCCGCAATCTCTCGTTCCGAGGCCGAGTTGCGGTTGGTGCAGCTTGGAAGCACTGCGACCCACCCCAGCAAGAGTAAGAGCGCAATTGTGTCTCGGAACATACGTGCCTTGTGCGATCCACAGATCAGGCGCCGCGGAAGGCCAGCGCCAGCAGCCAAACGTTCAGGATTGCGATCAAGATCGCGGTGAACCACGCGAGGATCTTCAGCCACGAGGCGTTGGTAAACTCACCCATCTTTTGCCGGTCGCTGGTAAACATAACCAGGGGAAAGACGGCAAAGCTTAACTGCATGCTCAGGATCACCTGGCTAAATACCAGTAGTTTCGCGGTGCCGCCGGTTCCCCAAAATGCAGTGACGATGACTGCCGGAATAATCGCCACGCAGCGCGTAATCAAGCGGCGCAGCCAGGGTCGCAGGCGAATATTCAGGAAGCCTTCCATGACTACCTGACCGGCCAGCGTGCCGGTCAAGGTGGAGTTCTGGCCGGAAGCCAACAGGGCCAGCGCGAACATAGTGCTGGCTCCCGTCACTCCCAGCAGCGGTGTAAGCAATTTGTGGGCATCGTTGATCTCGGCTACGTCGTTGTAGCCGTGGCTGTAGAACGTCGCTGCCGAGACAATCAGGATGGCTGCATTGACCAGCAAGGCGAAGGTAAGCGCGATGGTGGAATCGATCGTCCCGAAGCGAATCGCCTCGCGCTTGCCTGCCGGAGTACGCTCGAAATTGCGAGTCTGAACCAGCGCCGAATGCAGATAGAGGTTGTGCGGCATCACCGTGGCCCCCAGGATGCCGATAGCGATATACAACATTCCCGGGTCCCGAATAATTTGCGCGGAAGGAATGAAGAATCCGTGGGCGATGCCCAGCCAGCTCGGCTTGGAAAATAAAATCTCCAGCCCGAAGCAAACGCCGATTACCCCAATCAGAGAGATGACCAGCGCTTCGACCAGCCGAAAACCCTTCTGCTGCAGGAACAGGATCAGGAGAACATCCAGCGAGGTGAGGCAAACACCCCACAGCAGCGGAATGTGAAACAACAGATTGAGTGCGATAGCGGAACCGATCACTTCGGCGAGGTCACAGGCGGCGATCGCGATCTCTGCGCCGATCCAGAACACAAACGATACCGGGCGACTGAAGTGGTCGCGACAGGCGGCGGCAAGATCGCGTCCCGTGACCACGCCCAGCTTAATGGCCAGGGTCTGCAACAGGATGGCCATCAGGTTGGACATCATGATGACCGAAAGCAGCGAGTAATTGTATTTCGAGCCGCCGGCCAGGTCCGTAGCCCAGTTGCCCGGATCCATGTAGCCGACGGCAACCAGATAGCCGGGCCCGGCGAAGGCCAATAGTTTACGGAGAAAGCCGGCTGATTGCGGGATGGGCAGGCTGCGGTAGATTTCTGGCAGGCTGGGACGAGCGACCACGTGCCGCCAGCCTTGGTCCAGGCTGGCCTCGGGGCTGGAAATAACGGGCAATTCCGGCGGCGACAACATTAGCGTAAGTATACACAGAAAAGTAAACTATGGTTAATTACTTTTTGGCATCGACTATGGAGGTGGTGGAGGACGGGCGTCCCGCCCGGCTAGACGGACGAGACGCCCTTCCTCCATTCAGCGTCACCCAGACCTTCTCCGCCGCAGACCCGCCTAGCGCCACATTTCCGGCGTCGGTGTTCAAGGTCAGGGTGTGATCATAATTTCGCCGGGAAACGTGCACCTGGGCGCCGGGACGGATGCCGCGTTGCTCGAGGAACTCCAGCAGGCGGCGGTCGCGCTCGTAAATGCCACTCACCAGGTAATGGCCGCCGGCCTCGGCATGGGCCAGGAGCAGCAAGCCGCGCCGGCGGCGGCTGGTGGGACTTTCCAGTTCACTGAGATTGCCATGAGGACAAGCCCCACCGCGTCCCAGCTTGGCCAGCAATTTGGCCTCAAAATCAGGGGACACGGCATGCTCCAGTCGCTCCGCCTCGTCGTGCACCTTGTACCATTCCATGCCAAACATTTCCGCCAGCATGCGTTCGATCAAGTGATGCCGAAGGGTAAGCTTGCGCGCAATCTTACGTCCGGCGGCCGTGAGGCTGACTTCCCCGCTGCTCTGTACCCGAACCAGGCCGTCTTTCTTCAGACGACGTACCGCCATGGTGACCGCGGGCGGCGAAACCGAAAGCCAGTGTGCCAGCGTCGCCGAGATGACAGTCTCGCCCTCACTTTCGGCCTCGAGAATGGCCTTGAGGTAGTCTTCTTTGGAGACGGTGATCATCTGAACAGCATTATACGTTAAGCATAGTTAAGTGGCAGATTGCAGATTCCAGATTTTCAATGGTGGCCGCATCCCCTCCGTGGCAATATGGTGTTGGTGCAGCCGCACAAGAAAGCCCAGAAGCCAGGGATTGGCTTGTACACTTACGAGCTGGAAAAGAACTCAACGCCTTTTGCCTACTTTGCTCAAATTGTCGTCGGCGCTGTCGTTGCTTCGCTAGGGATGGTGTTTGGGGTACGCTCAGGGTGAATCGCCAACCCGGAGTACTGGGAGTCTTGTAACCGCAGCAGTATTGATCGTCATTGGCGCTTTCTTGGCGCACGCCCGGGCAATCTTCTGGTATAGACGGCTATGGAAGCGTTCAAACTGAGGCACTGCACGCATCCCAGGCGATTTGAAATCTGCCATCTAAAAGCTACAATCTGAAATCCTCTTTCCCGGTTTGACATCGCCTCCACGTCCCCCTAACCTTGTCAGTCTCCGGCTATGAAAGTTCTTGTCATCGGAAGCGGCGGACGCGAGCATGCCCTGGTGTGGAAGCTGCGCCAGTCGCAGAGGGTTTCGCAGGTTTATTGCGCGCCCGGGAACGGCGGGATCGCGGAGGAAGCGGTATGCGTGGCCGCCGACGTGAAAAGCGTTGCGTCGCTGGTCGCAGTGGCAGAACAGATCCGTCCAGACCTGACGGTGGTGGGACCCGAGCTGGCGCTCGCTCTGGGCGTGGTGGACGAATTTACACGCCGAGGCTGGCGCGTCTTCGGACCGAGCAAGGCGGCGGCGCGTCTGGAGTCGAGTAAGAGCTTCGCCAAGGAATTTCTGAAGCGCCATCGCATTCCCACGGCACATTTTGCCATTTGTGACTCCATTGACGAAGTTCTGGCCGCCCTGCCGCACTTTTCCACTCCCGTGGTGGTTAAAGCGGACGGCCTGGCTGCGGGCAAGGGCGTAGTGATTTGCCGCACGAAGGAAGATGCGGCCTCGGCGGCCGCCGAAATGTTCAGCGGAAAGACCCTGGGCGAAGCGGGCCGGCGAGTGGTTCTGGAAGAATTCCTGCAGGGCGACGAGCTTTCGTTCCTGGTTCTGAGCGATGGTGAGAGAGTAGCGCCGCTGGTGGCGGCCCAGGACCACAAACGTATCGGGGACGGCGACACGGGTCCCAACACCGGCGGCATGGGCGCTTATTCCACCGCCAGCATCGTGGACGAGCAGATGACCCAGTGGCTGCTGCAGCACGTGGCCCGGCCGGTGGTGGCTGGCATGAAGGCCGAAGGCGCGGAATACAAAGGTATCCTGTACTGCGGTTTGATGATGACCGCGCGCGGGCCCATGGTGCTGGAATTCAACTGCCGATTCGGCGATCCCGAAACCCAGCCGATCCTAATGCGCCTCGAAAGCGATCTGCTGGAAGCGCTCGAAGCCTCGATTGAAGGCAGGGTCAGCGAGGGAGATTTCCGCTGGTCGCGGGACGCTTCCGTGTGCGTCGTCATTTCTTCCGGGGGATATCCCGGCATCTACGAGTTAGGCAAGAAGATTATTGGCCTCGAAGACGCGGGCAAGGTAGAAGGGGTGAGGGTTTTTCATGCCGGCACCACCAGGCGCGATGGCGCATTCTTCACCGCCGGTGGACGGGTGCTGGGCGTGACATCGCGCGCGGCGGATTTAAAGGCTGCGGTTGATCGTGTGTACACGGCTGTATCGAAGGTCGGTTTTGAAGGAGCGCACTACCGCAGGGACATTGCGGTCCGAGCGCTTAAGAAATAGTTTCTGGTTTCTTGTTTCTAGTTTCAAATGCGTAAAGGATCTCCATGAGCACTAAGCCTCGGGTTTCGATTGTGATGGGGAGCGATTCCGACCTTGACATCATGCGGGAATCGGCGAAAGCGCTGGAGGAATTCGGGATCGAATACGAGATCGATGTCACGTCGGCGCATCGTTCTCCAGAACGCACCGCTGAATTCGCGCGCAAAGCGGCCAGCCGCGGGATCCGCGTGATCATCGCCGGCGCCGGGGGTGCGGCTCACCTGGCGGGCGTGATCGCCGCTCACACTACGCTTCCTGTCATCGGAGTGCCCATTCCATCTACGTCGCTGCAAGGCATGGATTCTCTGCTGGCCACCGTACAGATGCCTGCCGGCATTCCCGTAGCGACGGTCGCCATCGGCAAGCCCGGGGCCACCAATGCAGGCATACTGGCGGCGCAGATTCTGGCCCTCTCCAGTGTCCCATTGGAGAAGAAGCTGGCCGCGCACAAGGAAAAGCTGGCGAACTGCGTGGAAGAGAAATCGAGAAAGCTGAAGATTACAGTAGGGGCATCTTAAGTGTGGGGTGGACACTCTTGTCCGCGCCGTTGACTTGGACTTTGGGTCTTGCTGCAAGGCGCTCAAATTCACTTCAAAAGTGGCGGACGGGAGTGTCCGCCCCACACTGAGATCTACAAATTCAAACTTTTCAGATACTGCCGCAGGGGCCCGCCCAGATCGGGGCGTTTGAGGGCAAACTCTACCGTGGCTTTCAGGAACCCCAGCTTGTCACCGGTGTCGTGACGCTTGCCGTCGAAAACATAGCTGTAGATCTTCTCTTTCTTAAGGAGCTGCTTCAATCCGTCGGTGAGTTGCAATTCGCCACCGGCACCGGCTTTAATGTCCGACAGAGTTTCAAAAACGGTTGGAGTCAGGATGTAGCGTCCAATGACTGCGAGGTTGGACGGGGCTTCTTCCGGACGCGGCTTCTCGACCAGGCTCTGGACTTCATACAACTTGCCGTTTGATCCCGGCACGGGCTTGCCTTCGAGCACACCGTATGCGGAAATTCCCGGGCCCTCGACCACCTGCGTAGCGAGGACGGAGCATTGTGTCTTGTCAAAAACATCCATCAGTTGTTTGAGACACGGCACCTCGGCGTCGATGACGTCATCCGCCAATAGAACTGCAAATGGCTCGTCGCCGACCAGTTCGCGTGCGGTGAGTACGGCGTGTCCCAGACCGAGCGCCTCTTTCTGCCGCACATAGGCGATGTGAATCAAGTCGGAAATCTGGCGGACAATTTTCAGCAGGTCGGTCTTGCCCCGCTCTTCCAGCATCTTCTCCAGTTCGTAGCTGACGTCGAAGTGGTCTTCGATCGCGGATTTGCCACGTCCGGTGACGATGATGATCTGATCGCAGCCGGCGGCCACGGCCTCCTCAACGCCGTACTGAATAATCGGTTTGTCCACCAGGGGTAACATCTCTTTGGGTTGCGCCTTGGTGGCCGGCAGGAAACGGGTGCCCAGGCCGGCGGCAGGAAAAACCGCTTTGCGAACTTTTTTTGGCATTGCTGACTTCCTCATTCGCCGCATCGATCGAAAAAATGACCGGACGGCAACTTGATAATAAATCCCGCGTTGAAGCTACAGGGTCGGACCGTCGGTCCCCAACATGGTCTTGCGAATAATCTTCATCGGCACCGAACCCTGCCGCATGAAGCGATCGTGGAATTCCAGCAGCGTGAAGTTGCTGCCCTGCTGTTTCCGGTAATCCTCGCGCAGCTTCAGGATCTGGAGCTTGCCCAGATTGTAGTAGAGATAGGTCGGATCGGAAGTAGCACGCCGGGCTTCCACTTCGGCGACGGGTGGAACCTGGAAACCCTCCTTCACGAAAAACGCCTGTCCCTGTTCCAGCGTCATCTTGCCGGTGTGCATTTCGATGCCGACAATGAAACGTGCGTTGCGTAGAAGCGCGTCCAGCAATTGTCCCAGTCTCAGTTTGGGATCGTGGTTTCCGTAGCCTTCGTCGAGCATCATTTGTTCGGTGTAGTGCGCCCAGCCTTCGGCATTGCTGTTGTTGTAAAGCAATTTGCGGGTCTTGGTCGGGGCTGCCTGCACCCAAAGAAACTGGGTGTAGTGTCCCGGATAGACCTCGTGAATGGCGGTGCTGGTGATGGTGCCGCGATTGAATCCCTGCATCCACTGCTCGACCTTTTCCGGTTTCCAGTCAGGAGCGGGCAAGGTGACGTTGAACATGGCCTCTGTGGCCTTGGTCTCGTAGGCCCCCGGGGTGTCCATCGAGGCAGTGGTCAGGGCGCGCGCGAAGGGTGGTGTCTCCTCGACGATGGGCGGGACCGTCGATGGGATGGTGATGATTTTGTGTTGTTCGATGAATTGCCGCAATCCGCCCAGAGTATCGCGGAAGGTCTGCAGCAACTGGTCTGCCGGCGGATGGTCACGGTGCAAATCAGCCAACACCGCCGCGGTACTGCGATGGGGATCGATCTTGGCCGCAACCTCTTTGAGTTGCTGCTGGTTGTGCCGCAGATCCGCATAGCCGATCTCGAGCAGACGGTCCAGGGGAACATCCACCATCTCTTCGTACAGCAGCTTCTTGCGAAAATTCTCGGCTCCCAGGCGAAAATCGCCATGGGAGGTGAGTAGCAGGTCGTTTCGCAAAAAGTTCTGATACTTGCTCAGGGCTTCGATGGCGGCATCGTTGCTCGCTTTGAAGTCGGCCCGCAACTTGGGGTCCTGCACTTCCCGGAACGCTGCCGGAACATCTTTTTGAAAGAACTTGATGTTGTCCGGCATTTGCTGCAGCGCCACTTCGATGTACACCCTGGGCGGATGGCTGATGTTCTGCCGCGCCGCTTCGAGTACGCGGGGAATCTCGCGCTCACGTGCAATCACGGAGCGCAGCCGGTCGGCCGGTGGCGCAAAATTCCGGCGCATGATCATGAAGACGCCGTAACTCAGGTCCGAAACATATACATCGGGATCTTTTCTCCACATCTGGATGGATTGCAGATCCAGCAGCCGGGCCCGAATGGAAGAAGTGAGGACTTCCAGGTCACCCGCCGATTCCTGGGATGGTTGAGCGCTCTGTATCGAATCGAACTTCTTCTCGAACTGCGTCAGCCCCGCGATTTCCGCATCCGTGCCCGCACGCGAGAAATCTTCCAGCTTACCGTCGTACTGGTGGAGGCCCGCCTGCGTGCCTGCCGTGGGATGGAATTGAAAATAGAAATCAAAATACTCGTCTACCAGCTTGTCGAAGGCAGCTTGAGATGGTGCGGACGGGGCCCCCGTCGCTTGGGCAAGTACGAAGGAAGAGAACAGAAACAGCTGAACTATAAGACAGAGTGTGGGCTTGAAGATTCGTTTCATCATCTCGAAATTGAAGGCGCCTCGATTTTCACTTTACGGCGGTACAGACGGCAAGGCTTGCGCGACGGTAGACAATTCGTCCAACAGCCCGCGCAATTGTGTCAGCACTTCTTCCGGAGAAATGGCCTTTGAAACATACTTCAGCGTGCCGTCAGGTGTAAACTGCGCGCCGCGTTGCGACGACACGAACTTGGCCAGTCTTCCCGGATCGATTTCCGCGTTCTGACGAAATTTGATGGTCACCAGATCGCGTTTGCGCTCGATGGCGGTCGCCCCCACCCCCATGGCCAGCAACTTGAGGGTTGCGTATTCCAGAAGGTTCCGCACCGGCGCCGGAGGCTCGCCGTAGCGGTCTTCCAGTTCGGCGCGTACGTCGTTCAAACGCGATTCGGTTTCCACCCCCGCCACCCGCTTATACATTCGCAGGCGCTGGTTTTCTTCCGGAATGTATTCCACCGGGATGCGAATATTGAGTCCGAGATTTAGTTGGGTTTCGGCTGCGTCCGCGGCTGCTTCGCCCTTCATTTCGCGGACCGCGCGATCGAGCATCTGGGTGTAGAGCTCAAACCCGACGGCTTCAATATGTCCGCTCTGCTGGCCCCCAAGCAGGTTGCCCGCGCCGCGCAGCTCGAGATCGAGGGCCGCAATCTTGAAGCCCGCACCGAGGTCGGAAAATTCTTTCAGTGCCGCCAGACGCCGGCGCGCAATGGGAGTCAGCTCGATCTCGGCCGGGAGCAGAAGATAGGCATACGCACGGCGATTGGAACGGCCGACACGCCCCCTCAGTTGATAAAGCTCAGACAGCCCCAAGCGGTCCGCGCGGTTGATGAGAATGGTGTTGCACAACGGGATATCGAGGCCATTCTCAATAATGGTGGTGGAGACCAGGATGTCGGATTCATGATGCATGAACTTGAACATCACTTTCTCTAACTCACCTTCCGACATTTGTCCGTGACCCACGATAACGCGTGCCCGCGGTACCAACCCCTGGAGCTTGGCAGCAACCTCCCAGATACTGTCCACGCGGTTGTGGACGAAGAAGACCTGGCCGCCGCGTTCAAGTTCCTGCTCGATGGCCGATTGGATGAGCTTCTCGTCCCAACTGGCGATCACGGTTTGAATTGCGATCCTGTCCTTGGGCGGAGTCTCGATCACGCTCATGTCGCGTAGTCCGACCAGAGACATATGCAAAGTACGCGGAATCGGAGTGGCCGACATGGTCAGAACATCTACCTGCTTGCGCATCTGCTTCAAGCGTTCCTTGTGACGCACTCCGAAGCGCTGTTCTTCGTCAACCACCAGCAATCCCAGATCAGCGAACTTCACGTCTTTCGAGATCAGGCGATGGGTGCCGATCAGGATGTCAACTTTGCCGGCTTCCACCTTCTCCAGAATTTCTTTCTGCTGCTTAGGCGAGCGGAAGCGACTGATCATTTCGATAGCGACGGGAAAGGCCGCAAATCGTTGCTTGAAAGTTTCGTGGTGCTGAAAGGCGAGGACGGTCGTCGGCGCCAGGACCGCCACCTGTTTGTTGTCGCTGATGGCCTTGAAGGCAGCGCGCATGGCGATTTCCGTTTTGCCGTACCCGACGTCGCCGCAGAGCAGGCGATCCATGGGCTGGGTCGATTCCATGTCGCGCTTGACGTCAGCGATTGCAGTTTCCTGATCTTCGGTCTCGCTGAATTCGAAAGTGTCCTCGAACTCCCTCATCCACTCGTTATCGGTGGAGAAGGAATGGCCCACGGCGGTCTTGCGCTCGGCGTAGAGCTTGAGCAGCTCGTCGGTCATGTCCTTCATGGCCTTACGCACACGAGCTTTGGTCTTGGCCCAGGCTGCCGTGCCCAGATGATTCAGTACGGGTTTTGCCCCTTCGGACGACCGGTATTTCTGCACCAGATCGAGACGGGTCAGCGGGACGTAAAGGCGCGCACCCTCGGCATACTCCAGCAGCATAAATTCCGCATTGCCGTTGCCCTGGTTAATTTCCTTCAGACCCTGGTACTGCCCGATACCGTGCTCGACGTGGACCACGTAATCGCCCACCTGCAAGTCGCGAAAATCGGAGAGAAACGCCGAAGTCTTCGATTTTTGACGCTGGGGACGTGAGACGACTGCCTCCGACTCATCGAATAAATCACGTGCGCCCAGAATGGAGAGGTTGGCGTCGGGGAACGTAACGCCATCGGGGACATAGGCTTTGGCGAGCGTGGCAGTGAGCAGTTCGCCGGAGAAGTATGAAGTTTCATCGGCATAACTTTCCCCGCTGCGGGTCCGGCTGCCCAGGCGGAACGAAACTGCGTACTCGCTGAAAATGTCGGCCAGGCGCTCGACCTCGCCGGTGTTGGGGACGGCAATCAGAACGCGCTTGCTGTCCGCAATCAGCTTCTTTACCTCTTCGAGCATCGTCGGAACCGAGCCGTGGAAGCGTGGCGTGGGTTGGGTATGAAATGAAATTGCCGCTACGGAATTGTCGCTGCGCTCGATTTCAAGATGCTCGACATCGGCCCCTGCTAAGCTGGATAGTTTCTGCCACCAGTCTTCCGGCGAAAGATATAAGTCTGTCGGCCGGACCAGGTTGCCCACCCCGCTGCTCTCGTGGGCCTGCTCGATGCGGGACCAGGCATGATCGAACTCGCCTCTCAGCGCGTCCGGTTCGTCGGCGACTACCAGGGCACGCGGCAGCAGGTCGAACAGAGTGTGCTTCGCGCCCGCCACGGGTGCATAAAACTCCCATCCCGGAAAGACGGTGACACCGCCGGAGCGCACGGCCTGCTCGATGATTTCCTCGTTACCGGTGATGCGCTTTCCAGACAGCCGGGCATGCACCGCCCCCAACAACTCCTCGCTGACGGGAGTCTCGGTAAGCGGAAGTAACAGCGCTTCATCCGTGGAATTCGAAGAGCGCTGGGTGGCAGGATCGAATTTTCGTATGGACTCGACTTCGTCCCCGAAAAACTCAATGCGTACCGGGCGCTCGTCCTCCGGCGAGTACACATCGAGAATGCCGCCGCGCAGGGCATACTCTCCGGGCATTTCCACTACGTCAGTGGAGTGGTAGCCGACTGTGTTGAGGTGGGGGAGTAGCGCGTCCAGGTTGAGCGTTTCGCCGCGTCGCACAGTGCGCGCGAGATCAGCGTAGTACTCGGCCGAACGCAGACGAAGGGCGGTGGCTGCAATCGGCGAAACCACAAATGAAGCTGCGCCCGTGGCAATTTTCCACAACGCAACCGCCCGCTCTTCTTGAATCTCCGGATGTGGGGACAGGTTCTGGAAGGAGAGCACGTCGTGGTTGGGAAGCCAGACGACGGATTCGGTATCGGCGGCTCCCGTCAGCTCACAAAAAGCTTGCAGCACCGGAACCAGGTCTTCTGCCGAGCGATTGTCTGGGACCACCACAATCAGCGGGCGCCGTACCGCCTTTTGCATCAGGACTAAAAGCAAAGCTTTTGCGGTCGGGACTAGTCCAGAGACACCAATCCGCCCCGTGCCCTCTTTCAGATGGGAGGCCACACGCGAAAAGGCCGGCAACTTTTCCACGTCCGTGAATAGATCGCGGACGAAGGGGAGAACCATCGTGTCTATTTTAACAGGATTGCCTTCCCATCCCGGGTTACTTGCCGAGGAAGATCAGCCGCAGATCGACGGTATCCGCTATGCCGTGGGCGACGATGGGAACGGATAAATTGCAGCCAGTGCCGAGATAGAACAGTCCCAACACAACTCCCATGAGGCCCTCGTCAATGATGCTCGTAATCCCCTGGTAAGAGTGGGCGAATCCGAACACCATGTTGACCGCGACCAAGCTGACGATTCAGCAACCATCAGGTCGTTCTCCAGGCGGCGGAGAATTTCCAGGCTGTCCAGACGGCGAGAAGAGAGTTTCAAGGATCGAAAAGCGTGGGGCGTCAGCTGAGAATTGCGCAGCTTCGCCCCGCCTGGCGGGTGCGGTCACCCGCCTCTACTTGGCTCGTGATAGGGGGCGGGTCAGGCAGGTGGGGCCGCCGCCGCCGTTGACGCACAACTCGGAACCGGGAAAGGTCTTTACATCGAATCCCACTTCACGAAGTTTCTGATTGGTCGCACGGTTGTCTGCCAGAGCGAGCAGGCGTTTGTCGCCCAGGCAAAGCACGTTGCAGGCGAGCGTATCGCGCTCGGAATATTCGATCTCAATAAACCGGTAGCCGCGGGATTGCAGCAGCTCCACTGTCTCGACCGCCAGCCAGGGCAAATCCACCAGCACGGTTTGTTCGTCGAGCAGGCTCATCAGCGACATGAGATGCAAGCAAGCCGAGGGACCTGGGCCGTAGGGCAAGGGTGCCGACAGCACTTCAACGCCATGCGGCTGAAGCAGTGCCCGCATCTGCGCGATTCCGGACAGGTTGGTGCGGTAGCCCTGGCCGATCAGCAGGGTGGTGGAATCGAGCCACACCATGTCGCCAGCTTCAGTTTTTCCCGGCGGTTGAATTTGACCCAACACCGGCATGCCAAGGCTGCGGCAGAATTCAACATGTCGTTGCGCTTCCGGAATGCGGTTCGGCTTACCGGGATGAAGGCCGATAAGGCCGTAATCAGAAGCCAGCGAGGGGTCGTGCGTGTAGACGGCGTCGAGCGAAAGATCGGAAGCGGGCGGTAGGTGGAATACCTCGGCTCCGGCAGATTCGAGCTCGCGGCAGAGTTCGTCATGCTGCGCCTGTGCGGTCGGGAAATCGGGCCCGTGGAAGAAGCCCAGCTCGTGCCAGCGATCCGCGAGGGATGGCTGGTTCCATCCCGCGGCGCGCGGCGAACACACCAGGACCCGGCTTAAATGTTCCACCATGGAATGACCATTGAAAGCGTGGGCATCGACAATCGGACTCTGGAATTCGCCAGAAACCTTCAAAGATTGCGACCTCCTTCCCGTTCTGCAATCTAAACACGTCTTATGACAAAAGCAATCTGGGAAGGCGCTGTGCTTGCAGAATCGAACCAGTGTGTGGAAGTCGAAGGCAACCAGTACTTTCCACCCGACGCCATTCGAGCGGAGCATTTCAAGCCAAGTGCGAGCCACACGGTATGTCCCTGGAAAGGCACCGCGAGCTACTACGATGTGGAAGTCGGCGGTAGGCGTAATCATGATGCCGCCTGGTACTATCCCGAGCCCAAGGCGGCTGCAAAGCAGATCACAGGCTACGTGGCATTTTGGAAAGGTGTGAAGGTGGAGGAGTAAAGTAGGCCTGGCCGAGCTGCGCTCGGCCCGACCGGGTCCGAGACCCAGTCCCACACGGTCCGTGCAATCCTCAAAATGGTGCGAAAACAAAAAAGACAGCCCGGAGCCCCCCGAGACTGTCCTTAGCTCTCCCGGTTAGAAGAGCATGTCACTGTCGCGAAGATAGTGCATTCATGTTGCAGGAATATTGCGGACAAATGAATTTCCAGTGAATTCCAGGCTCTGCCGGCGTTCGCGGCCTCAAGGTTTCCTCCCATGCCCTTGGCTGCTATATTTATGAGTCCGCAGCGACTGGATCCAGTGGCCCGAAACGTTGAAGCTTCGCACAAGTTGCAGAAACGCGCCGAGCAGATGATTCCCGGCGGGGTCAATTCTCCGGTGCGAGCTTTTGTGTCGGTCGGAGGCGACCCGCTGTTTATCGTTCGCGGGCAAGGCTCTCATCTTTGGGATGCCGACGAAAACAGGTACATCGATTATGTGGGGTCCTGGGGGCCGCTGATCCTCGGTCACGCTCCACCCGGCGTACCCGAGGCGATTGCCACGGCCGCCAAAGG